>Ga0073934_10000744_pt1 | contig 88237 bp, 74 predicted proteins | sample LarsenN4metaG_FD_76834 | JGI IMG/M metagenome (GOLD analysis project Ga0073934, IMG submission 76834) | Hot spring sediment bacterial and archeal communities from British Columbia, Canada, to study Microbial Dark Matter (Phase II) - Larsen... ...
AGCACCGCTACAACAACTGGCGGCCCCACGGCGCTCTTGGCGGCAAAACACCCGCCCAGTACCTTCAAGCCCGCCATGTCGAGGAGACCTCACGTTCTCAGATGTCTTGAACCTGGACAGGCGGTTGACCCCCCGGGGGCGGACGACCATGATCTCGACACAGGAATTTGCTTCGCAGTGCGCTCGGAGAGTTTCAGGCCGCTGGGGCGGAACGCACGACGATGACAGGCGCATTGAGGAAGGGCTTGGACCGGCGGGAAGGCTCAAGGGTGGCGCTGGCGCTGCTTGCCCTGATGCTTGCTCTCCCCGAGCGTGCCGCAGCCCAAGGCGGCTGGTGGCCATGGGCGACCAACGAGCCGCCGCCCAGGCCGGCTCCGGTGCCTCGCGAGCCAGTCTTCCGCAATCCCGCCCCGCAGCCCATCCCGGCGCCGATGCCGCCGCCCGGCAGCTACGCAGCGAGCAAGGCGCCGATTTGTCTTCAACTCGAGCAAAAGCTCGTGCAGGAGACCCAGGGGGCCATGCTCTCGCGCGAGCAGCTGCCGAAGCTCGAGGCCGAGCTGCGCCAGACGGAGCGTGCGGCACAAAGCGCGCAAGCGCAGCTCGAACGCTCGGACTGCTTTGACTATTTCCTCTTTTCGAAGACGCTGCGGCGCACGCGGCAGTGCGTCGATCTTGCGAACCAGGCGGAGGCGGCCCGGCGCCGGGTGGCCGAGCTCGACGCGCAGCGCCAGCAGATGCTCGGCACCCGCGACCGCACCTACCTCGACGACATCTACCGCGAACTCGCGCGCAACAACTGCGGCGCCGAATATGCTCGCGAAGCCGCCAAGCGGCAGAGCAACCCCTTCTCCTCGCTCTGGCAGGATGAGGATTCGAGCGCCGGGCGCGGCAACGAGTTCGGGGCGCTGCCGTACGCCACCTATCGCACCATCTGCGTCCGTCTCTGCGACGGCTATTTCTTCCCCGTGAGCTTCTCGACGCTCAAGAACCATTTCGAGCGCGATCTCGAGGTGTGCCAGTCCAAATGCGCCGCGCCGGCCGAACTCTATTATTATCAGAACCCCGGCGGCAGCGTCGATCAGGCCATCTCCGTGCGCAATCAGACGCCCTACACCAGCCTCAAGACGGCGTTCCGCTATCGCAAGGAATACGTGCAGGGCTGCTCGTGCAAGCAGGCCGAGTATACCCCGTCGCCGGCCGACCGGGGCGACCGGCGCGCCGAGACGCAGCCCACCGCGGCTCCGCGCCAGCCGCCGCGCTAGGCGCTTGCCGCTGCAGTGCGGCACCCGGACGTTGCGGCCGATCGAGCTTCGGCTAGACTTCGGGCGCTCTCGCAAGACGGGCGAACGCGCTTTTTGAGGCCCGCGATGACCGGCACCCGCCCCCCTCGCCGACCTGGCCTCGCCATCTACGCCCGCCTGAGCCCAATTGGAGTCGATGACTGGGCGCAGGTGCGCAGCCTCCACATCGCGTCGTTCCTTAGCCTGGTTGGGACCGGACTCGATCTCGATCTCGTCGAAGCGGCGCGGCAGGCGTTCATGATCCCGGAATACACCGAGGAGTTGATGCAGGAGAGCGTCTGGGGCGCCTGGCTCGATGGCCATCTGATCGGCACCTGCGGCTGGCGGCCGGCCGATGACAACGGGCTGCAGGCGCGCGTCACGGCGCTCTTTGTCGATCCGCTGTTCACGCGCAACGGAGTCGGTCGCTCGCTGCTCGCCGACGCCGAGGCGCGCGCAGGCGCTGCCGGCTTCGCCGTTGTCACGACGCGCGCGACGGCGCACAGCGTCGGCTTCTTCGAAGCCTGCGGCTACGAGGTATCCTCGCACGGCGTCCACGTCATCTGCGAGCGGCGCGATCTGCCCGTGACCTTCCTGCGCAAGGCTCTTGCGCAGCCGGCCGCGCGCGCCGGTTGAGCGCATGGCTTGCGGCCCCAACGGTCCACGAATTGCGGTGTTTCAGCACCCGGCGCCGGGCTGCGGCGATTCCGCTGCCGGTCAATTGCGACTAGACTTTCGAGAAGGCCAAACGTCGAACCCATGGAGAGCCTGATGCGCGTCGGCGTCTTCTACTTTCCGACCGACTATGGAATTCATCCGGGCGAGCTCGGTCGCGCGCTTGAGGAGCGCGGCTTCGAATCGCTCTTCGTGTGCGAGCACACGCACATTCCAACAAGCCGCAAATCGCCGTTTCCGGGCGGCGGCGAGCTCCCCAAACGCTATTCCCATACGCATGATCCCTTCGTGGCACTCTCCTTCGCGGCCGCGGCCACCAGAACGCTGCGGCTCGGGACCGGCATCCTGCTCGTCCCCCAGCGTGATCCGATCGTCACCGCCAAGTCGGTCGCGAGCCTCGACCAACTCTCCGGCGGGCGGTTCGAGCTCGGCGTCGGCGGCGGCTGGAACGTCGAGGAGATGGAGAATCACGGCGCACGCTACGAGACGCGCTTCAAGCTGCTCCGCGAGCGCGTGCTCGCCATGAAGGAGCTGTGGACCAAGGACGAGGCCGAGTTCCACGGCGAGTTCGTCCGCTTCGACAAGTCATGGTGCTGGCCGAAGCCGGTGCAGCGGCCGCACCCGCCGATCCTGCATGGCGGGGAGACCGACCACACGCTGCGCCGCGTCGTCGCCTTCTGCGACGGCTGGTTTCCGCGCGCGACGCCCGCAACCGATCCGCGCGAACTCGTGGGCCGGCTCCGCCAGGTGGCCGGCACCGCCGGCCGCGACTGGTCGACGCTTTCGATCACGGTGTTCCGGGCGCCGGCCGATGCGGCCAAGCTCGCGAGCTATCGCGAGGCCGGCATCGCCCGCGTACTGCTCGAAGTGCCCGACCTCGACCGCGACGGGATCCTTGCCCACCTCGACAGGATCGCGCCGCTCGTCAAGGCGTGAGGCGCCGGGCACCGGGCCAGCTCCGGCCTCAGCTGCGGCCGGCATCGAGCCGGCCATCGATTTCCTTCGTGAACTTGAGCCCCAGGCCCGGGACGGAAGGAACGGACATCATGCTTTTTGCCGGCAGCGGGCATTCGGCGAAGAGCGCCCGCGTCCACGGCATGTATTCGACGATCTCGCCGTTCGGGATCGCCGCGATCAGGTGGACATGGACCTCGGGAATGAGGTGCGAGACCACCGGCATGTTGAAGGCCTCCGCCATGCCGGCGATCTTCATCCACTGGGTGATGCCGCCCGCGCGCAGAAGGTCGATCATCACGATGTCGACCGAGCGCGCCTCGAGCATGTGCCGGAAGGGTACGATGCCGTAGACATACTCGCCGCCCGCGATCGGCGTCTTGAGGGCGCGCGTCACCCGCGCGAGGCCGTCGTAGTCGTCGGCAACGGTCACATCCTCGAGCCAATGCAGATTGTAGGGCTCGACCCGGGCTCCGATGCTGATCGCCTGATGGACGCTCCAGCGCTGGTTGATGTCGCACATGAGCTGGACGTCGGGACCGACCGCCTCACGAAGCACCCTGATACGGTTGACCTCAATGTCCGGCGACGTGGGGCCCGGCAGGGCAAGCTGGGTCTTCATCGATCGCCAGCCGCGCTCGACCAGCTTCCTCGCCGCGGTCTCGACCTCCTTGAGCGTGAAGTGGCGCATCAGCGCGCCGGACGCGTAAGCCGGCACCACGTCGCGATGGCCGCCGAGAAGTCGCGCCAGGGGAACTCCCGCCGCCTTCGCCTTGATGTCCCAGAGCGCGGTGTCGAGCGCCGAGATGGCGAGCGTCAGAATGCCTCCGGGACCGGAGCTGCCGGCGGCCTGCCGAAGCTTATCCGTCACCCGCTCGACGAGACGCGGGTCGTCGCCCACGATGAGCGCGCCGAGCTCGTCGACGGCGGCCTTGAGCACGTTGACCAGCGCCCCGCCGAAAAAGGTGACGCCGATCCCCTCGATGCCGTCCGCCGTCGCAAGCTTGACGGCGACGATGTCGCGCGTCACGTTCGGGGTGGCCGGGCCATCGGCGAGAGGCTCATCGGCGGGCAGCCGGATGATGTCGGAACGCACGCGGGCAATTTTCATGGCAACTCTCCGGTTGTGGCGTTCAGATCCTCGGCACACAACAGGACATGCCGGTGTCGTCGGCAAGCCTAAACTTACGGTGCCCGGCTACTGCTGTCGCAATGTGACTGCCGGCTTACCGTCCGAGGGCGGCGGCAGCGGCTCCGATTGGACGAGGGCCGTGCGAGGCCCTAGCGCGAGGATAGCTCGGTCAGCCGCCCTGCTTGCCCTTCTGGCGGCGACGGCGCTTGTTGCGGCCAGTTCTGCCGGCCACACCCAGATCCGCTGGCACACGCCGGAGACGCCGACGGTGCGCCCGCCACCAATCAAGCCACCGGACATCAAGGTGCTCCCGCCGACGGAGCAGCGGCTCCCTGAGGCACTGCCGCCGCCGGTCGTCGCGCCTCCAAAAACGACAACGTCCCCCCCCCCGCCGCCGGCAACGGGAAAGGTCTCGCGCCCGCGGCCGCGCTCATGCTGGTGTTATGATTGGGACTCGGTGCATCGCCGAATGCAGCGCTCGACGTGCGAGCCGCGATGCTGCAGCAACAGCAGCCGTGATGAGCCCTGCTGAGCTGGCCGAGCGCACACTCGTCGGAAAGTCAACGGATGTCCCACAAGCCGAACATCCTCTTCATCATGGCCGACCAGCTTCGTTGGGATTATCTCGGCTGCAGCGGCCACCCGCACATTCAGACACCCAACATCGACCGGCTCGCGTCCGCGGGCGTGCGCTTCGATCGCGCCTTCGTGCAAGCCCCGGTCTGCGGCGGCTCGCGCATGAGCTTCTATTCCGGGCGTTACAATCTCACGCACGGGGCCACGTACAACAACTTTCCCTTGCGCATCGATGAGAGGACGATCGGCGACTACCTGAGGCCCGAGGGCTATCGGACCGTGCTCGTCGGCAAGACCCACTTCAAACCCGACCTTCAGTCGATGAAGCGGCTTGGCATCGACCCCGAGACGGACCCGGGCTTGCCCTACTGGCAGTGCGGCTTCGAGCCGTTCGAGCGCGACGACGGGCTCCACCCCGAAGTCGATGGCAAGCTTTACGGGCCCGATCCGGCGTATAACCGCTATCTGCGCCAGCTCGGTTACAGTGGTGAGAATCCGTGGCACAGCTGGGCGAACTCGGCGGAAGGGCCGAACGGCGAGATCCTCTCCGGCTGGGCGATGCGCAACGCGCGGCTGCCTGCGCGCATTCCTGAGCGGCACTCCGAAACCGCTTACATGACCGACCGCGCGATCGAATTCATATCGCGCGCCGGTGATGAACCCTGGTGTCTGCACGTCTCCTACATCAAGCCGCACTGGCCCTATCTGGCCCCCGCGCCCTATCACGCCATGTACGGGCCGGAGCACGTCATCCCGGCCAACCGCAGCGCGGCGGAACGGGCCGATCCGCACCCCGTCGTCGCCGCCTTCATGCGGCACGACGAGAGCGTCAACTTCTCGCGCGATGAGGTCCGCGAGACCGTCATCCCCACCTACATGGGCCTTATCTCGCAGCTCGACCATCACGTCGGGCGTCTGATCGAGCACCTCGAACGGTCCGGAATAGTGGGCAAAACCGTCGTCGTCTTCACATCCGACCATGGCGACTATCTCGGCGACCACTGGCTCGGCGAGAAGGATCTTTTTCACGAGGAGATCGTGCGCGTTCCATTGATCATCGCCGATCCGCGCCGTGAGGCCGATGCGACGCGCGGCACCGTCTGCGACCGGCTGGTCGAGGCCATCGACCTCGCGCCGACGTTTCTCGACTGGGCGGGCGGCGCGCCCGCGCCGGAGCGTCTCGAAGGGCGATCGCTGTTGCCGCTGCTCGCTGGCGCCGCTCCCTCGGACTGGCGCGAGGCTGTCTTCTGCGACAGCGATTTCGCGCTGCGCCACGCGCGCAACCACTTGGGCCTCGAGGTGGACGAGGCGCGCGGCTTCATGGTCCGCACCACGCGCTGGAAGTACGTGCATTTTCTCCGGCATCCCCCGCAGCTCTTCGACCTCGTGGCGGATCCCGGAGAGCTCAACGATCTCGGGCGCTCGCCCGATCACGCAGCCGTGCGCGCGGCGCTCAAGGACCGGCTGACGGAGTGGGCCCTCTCCCGCCGTACTCGCGTCACCGTCACCGACGCGTTCGTCCGCAGCGCCACCGGTGGCGCCCGCAAGCGCGGCTACCGGTTCGGCGAGTGGTGAGCCGCCATGCGCGGGCCGGCTTGCATCGGCCCGATAGCGGTAGTTTCATGCAGACCACGTATCTGCCGGCCTCATGCCGGCGTCAGATCCAGTGAGACAGCCATGAGCTTTGAGACGATTGCATTCGTGGGCCTCGGCGTCATGGGCGAGGCCATGTGCCGGAACTTGGCGCGCAAGGGCTCGTGGAGTGTTCTCGGCATCGACACCAATCCCGCCCCTCTCGCCCGCCTGCAAGCGGACGGCGTCAAGGCTGCGACCCTCGCCGAGGCCGCCGCCAAGGCCGATCTCATTCTGATGTGCCTGCCCGGCGGCAAGGAGGTCGATGCCGTCACGCGCGGACCGGGCGGCCTCCTCGGACAGGTCCGCAAGGGCCAGACCGTCGTCGACATGTCGACCGCGCCGCCGCGCCTGATGCGCGAGCTTGCGGCGGAGTTCGCCAGAAAGGGCGTCGACTTCGCCGACGCACCCGTGGCGCGCACACGCCGCGCGGCGGTCGACGGCACGCTGTGCATCATGGTCGGAGGCAGCGCCGAGGTCTATGAGCGGCTCAAACCCGTGCTCGCGACCATGGGCAGCGAGGTGCCGCACTGCGGCGGCGTCGGGGCCGGACAGGTCGTGAAGCTCATGAACAACATGGTGGTGTTCGAGACGACGCTTGCCATCGCCGAGGCGATCTCGATCGCGGAGGCCGCGGGCGTTGACGGCCGCGTTCTCTACGACACCATGTCGAAGGGCTCCGCCGACAGCTTCGTACTGCGCAATCACGGCATGAAGCACCTGCTGCCGCAGGACTATCCCGAGCAGGCCTTCTCCGTCCGCTACGCGCTGAAGGATCTCTCCTATGCGATTGAACTCGCCGAGGAGAACGGCGTCGACGCGCGCGGGGCTAGGCTCATGCGTGAGGTGTTCGAGGACGCCGTCAAGCGCGGCGATGGCGACCGATACACGCCGGTCATCCGGCGCGGCATGATGAAGACAAAGTCCGCGTGACGGACGCCGCATGACAGAGCAATCGGGCCGGCGTTCGCCCGATCACGGGTGATTGCCGCCTCGCGCCGGTTCGACGTCTGCCGCTTTCCAGCCCGCGCCGGCGCCCTGCGCCAGGGAGACCAACATGCCAGAGACCAAGAGACGCGGCTTCCTGCTTGTGATGATGGACTGTCCGCCCACCTTCGAGGACGAGTTCAACGCCTGGTACGACACCGAGCATCTGCCCGAGCGCCTCGCCGTTCCGGGCTTCCTCACGGCCATGCGTTTCGTCTGTCTCGACGGCCATCCGAAATACCTCGCGATGTACGATCTCGCGAGCGCGGACGTTCTCGACTCGCCCGCCTATCTCAAGGTGGCGCATGCCAACTCGAGCCCATGGACGCGGCGCGTGACGAGCCGCGTCCGAGTCTACCGCGCGGCCGGCGAGCAGATCCATGGCGGTGGCGCGATCACCGCCGCAACGGCGCGGGTCACGATCGTCCGCTTCCGCGGGCTCGCCAAAGGCGATGCGGCCGCCGTGGTGGCCGGCGTCAGGGCCGCGTTCGAGAGCCAGCCCACGACCGTGCAGACCCGGATCCTCGCCTACGACACCGGCAGCGGCATCGATTATCTGGGATTCATAGGCGCGACAGGGCCGCATACCCCGACCGTTGCTGCCGGCGCGCTCGGTTCGCACGCAGCCGCCGTCGACCTCATCAACACCTATGCGCGATATTGAACGGCATCCATTCCTCGCGCCGGCCGGTCGGGCTCCCTGGCTGCAGCGACGGTCCGGCATCTGCCACACGGCTCTCGGCCATCCAGCCGCCGAGATGGTGAAGAGCGAGGTTTACCATGTCAGCGCTGGTGCTGTAGAAGGACCCGGAGATAGCCACCGGCTCTTGATATCACGCGTGGGGGGCTTGATGAGGTGCGACGGGCCGTCGACCGCGGGTTGGATTGTCATCAACACGCACCCGAACAAGGAGGAAATCGCTCTCGCCAACCTGATGCGGCAAGGGTTCGAGGTGTACTGCCCCCGGCTGCGCAAGCGTATCCGCCACGCCCGCCGAACCAGCGACGTGCTGCGCCCGCTGTTTCCCGGTTATGTCTTTGCCGCGGTTGACCGCGATTTTCCGCGCTGGCGATCCTGTCTGTCGACCTATGGCGTGCGCCAGGTCGTGCAAGCCGCAGGCGCGCCGAGCTTTCTCCCCGACGGGTTCATCGAGTCCCTGCAAGTGCGGGAGCTTGATGGCGCCATCGTTCTGCCGGCCGCGCCCCTGCGGCTCGGACAGCAGGTCCGGCTCGCGAGCGGCCCCTTCGACGGTCTCATCGCGACCATCGTCGAGATGGACAGCCGAAATCGACTTGTCGTGTTGTTGGAACTGCTCAATCGGCCCGTGCGGATCAAGGTGCCCGTTGGAGCCGTCGCCGAAATCCCGTCGCGCTAGCTTTCGCTACCCATCAGATCCCACACTTTGTGTTGCTGGTCCGGCAACAGCGATCGCGACGGAGCGAGGAAAGTGGAGTGAACGAGCGCCTGCGACCCTAGCGCGGTGCCTGAGCGAGAGCCGGGCCGGGTCCCGGCAGGAGCGCCTCGCTCTGATCGCGCAGCCAGTACCAGGCGAGACCAAGCCACTCGTGCCAGACGAGCTCCCAGGCGTCATTGACTTTTTCGGGGCGATCGTCGACGGGCCAGGCCTCGACAGCAAATCCAACTCTTCGGAACGCCCCGGCCGCGCGCGGCATGTGGAGCGCCGACGTCACCAGCAGCCAGCGTTCGCCTGACTGCGGCGCGATCAGGCGATGGCTGTTGATCGCATTTTCGAACGTGTTGCGGGATAGGGTCTCGATCACGACCCGCTTGGGATCGATATCACGGCCGAGTTGACGCCAGACCTGCGCCTCAGGCCCGGCTCCGCTGACGAAGATCTTCAGGTGCGAATGCTGACGCGCCAGGCGGCCGGCTTCATGCAGGCGCTCGTCCCTGCCGCCAAGCACGATAAGCCCCGTGATCCTGCCCCACTCGAGATCCCCGGCGCGGACAAAGCGGCCTTCGAGGATTGCGCACAGCGGGCCGACCAGGTGCGCCCGCCAGGGCAGCAACGCCGTGAGGCAGACGAGAATGAGCAAGCCCGAGGCGGCAAGCGCGCCAGGGCGACCCTCACCGGGCTTCCACTTGATCGCTGCCTGTTGAAGCCTCAACGCTGTTTCTCCGGTCGCAGACTTCGCCTTCCCTTGCCGCGGCGGACCGGGGCGCGGCCGCGTCGCCCGAAGGCCTCCCGGCGGAAGCATAGCCACGGTGTGTCAATCGACCAGAAACGAATGCGCCGTTCGCGCGGCATGATTAATGACCGGTTCAAGGAGCCAGGAGTTGGCGCCGAGCCAGCGGGAAGTAGGACTGCGGGGCTCGCAGACAGACATAGACTTTGTCGCGACGCATCAAATCCGCTTCCCGCGCCAAGATTCCGACCAGTGTGATGAGGCCGACTGCCTGCGATGCCACTCCCCCCCGTGGCAACGCGTGCCGTGCGTGCCCCCTTCTCGGCCGATCCGCTTGCCTTCGCCTTCGACGGCCGCAACCGCCCGGCTTCGCGGCGCGGGCCATGGAGCCCCATGGCGTTGCATCTCCCACCGCGCCCCGCGCACCTCCCGGCTTGCCATTGCTCCGCACGAGAGTGTCCATGCGCACTCCGCACGCCCGGCAATCGTCTCGCGCGCACGCTCCGACAGTCCAAGCGTCGGCCGGTTCGGCTGGTGCTGCGCCGCCATCGTGAGCGCAAACGCGTCGAAGAGCCAGCAGCGCGTTCGCGCAACAGGCGACATGCGAAAAAATTCGCGAGCAAGTCGCTCGCGGACCACGGTCTCGGCGCAATGCGGTTGACAGAAGCCTGTCGCCGCGTGATGCGGTCCCGCGAGCCCACCATCCGGCCGGCGCGTCGGATACGCCGAAGGCTTGAGGTCGCAGGACCTCGGCACGCTCTTCAGCGCGGCCGTGCCGCCCCGACATTCTGCAGGAGCCGTTCTTCGACCGTATGCTCGAGCACTTCGAGCATGCGCGCGGCCATGGCCTTCCTGTCATAGCGCGGCGCTGCGCGCAAACAATTCGCTTTGAGACGCGCTTGCAACTCCGGTTCGCCTGCGAGCCGGCGCAAGCCGGATACAAGGTCGTTCGCGTCTTCGGGACGAAAGAGGAGCCCCACGTCTTCGCGTGCGACGATTGCGGCGGACTCACCCTCGACACCGTGCAGTACCGGGATGCCCATTCCCAGACACTCGAAAAGCTTCGAGGGAATGACCGTCGTAAAGAGCTCGGTTCGGCGCAGGTGGATGATCGAAGCATCGACGAGCGACCAATAGCGCGCCACTTCGGCCTTCGGCACGCTGTCGACGAAGACAACATTGCCAAGCCCGAGTCTGCGGGCCTCGTCTTGCAGCCATTGTTTCTTCGCGCCGTCGCCGAGGAAGAGAAACCGGAAGCGGTCCGGGTCGGGCCCATCCCGAACCAGGCGCGCCGCCGCAAGAGCGGTCTCAAGCGCGTGCGCCATGCCATGCGTGCCGATGTAGCCGGCGACAAAGCGTCCTTCGAGCCCGAGCCGCGCCTCCAACTCCCTGTCCTTGGGCCGTGGCCGGAAGCGCTCGGTATCGACCCCGTTGGTGACGACCTCGATCCTGCTTTCCTCGACGCCGCGCGCGATCAGCGTCCGCTTGAACGCATGCGTCACCGATACGACCCTGGCGGCGCGCCGGTAGAGGAACAGTTCGAGCCGTTCCAGCGATCGCAACAGGACGCCTTCGCGCATCGCGCCGACAGCCTTGATGGACTCCGGCCACAGGTCCCGCAACTCGAAGACGAAAGGACGGCGCTTCATGCGGCTGACGAGCCAGGCGCCGCAGACCGTGAAAAATTGCGGCGACGTCCCGATGACCACATCCACTTTGCCGATGAAGGGCGCGGCTAAGATCGCCGACAGCATGAAGCTCATGTAGTCGAGGCTGCGACGGACAACGCCCTCATTCGCGGTGATGTAGGTCCACACGCGAACCACACGAATGCCGTCCATCTCCTCCGACTGCCAGAGGCGGTTGCGATAGCCCGGGAAGACCACCCCTCGTGGAAAGTTCGGCGCGCAGGTGATGACCGTCACCTGATGGCCAAGGCGCACCCACTCCCGGCAGTGCTCAAAGGTGCGGGAGGCCGGCGCGTTCACCTCGGGCGGAAAATTGTCGGTCAGAAAGAGAATGCGCATCGATTCACCAGCGCAGCGTGACTCTGCAATTGGGTCCGGCCTCGACCTCCAGGCACTGAGCCGGCTCCGAACGCCCGAACTCCGGGTGCCATGTAGACGCTGCAATCGTCGCCTGGCCGCCCTCGACCGTCCAACGGGCGACGCGCCCAGCCGAGATCGCGATCGTGCCTTCCTTGCCGTTTCCCGCCGCGCTCGCTGCCGGGTGCAAGAAGTAGCGCGCGACCGCACGCTTGAACCGGCCCTCGATGCGATCGCTGACGGACAGAGAGCCTCGGCCGAGCATCCACTCGCGGCGATGCGTCACGCGACCGGGAAGCCGGTGATAGCCATCATGCGCGCAGGTGACCACCATCCTTCCGTCGCTGTCGCCGAGCGTCAGTGCGAATGGGCGCGCGCGTCTGGCGACGCGGAAGGCCCCCCAAACTTCGCTCGAGTTTTCGCCGTCGATTTCGACGGTGCTGTGGGCGGCCGTGGCACGCTGGCGCTGGCGCTCGGACCCGCCCCCATATACGGACGTTCCCGAATTCACGATGAGGCGCTCACCGAAGAGCGACAGTTCGAAGGAGAGCGTATCGGCGTGCGCGTGGCCTGGCAGATAGTCGGGACCGACAGGCGCTACATCGAGAAGGGCGACCGCCGGTCCGCTCGCGAGCCGGATATAGCCGGAGTGGGCAAGATGCGTCACCGGGCCGGCCGGCGCGGCCCCGCCGAGGCCGAGCCGCCGCGCGTAACCGAAGAGCTCGGACGGCTCCGGCGCGACACCGAAGGCCGCGTCGTTGAAAAAGGCGATGCGGCCGTCCGGGTGCGTCATGGCGGCGAGCCAGATCTGCATCCGCTCGCTCGCCTGCCGCCACTCCGCGGTATGGTGCGCGGGCACGACTCCGGGAAAGCTGCCCGCCAGATTTATGAGATCGAGAAGGTCCTCGAGGACCAGCGCATGGTACATCGGCGAACGCTCGAAGTGCCCGCCGTCGGCAAGCACCTGTTCAGGGATCTCGCGTGCAAGAATGTCGAGGCCCGTCGCGAGCCACGCCTCGGCTTCCGGCCCGTCGAAGAAGTGACCGGCGAAGACGAGCGCCTTGCCATTCGCCAGAAGATGGTTGCCAAGGAGATGCCACTCGAGCCGGGCGCGCAGAAAACGGGCCTGCACGGCGAGGCTTGCCAGCACATCCGGCGCGAGGGGATTGCCCGCCAGCGTCCACTTGATCCAGTTCACGACCCTGAGCGACAGCGGATAGGGCTCCCAGCCGGTACCCGCACCAGGCGGATTCTCCGCGATCCAGCGCGCGATCAACAACCGGTGCCAGTCCACCCGGGCTTGCGCGCCCTCGGCGGCGAGGTCATCGAAGTAATGGAGATTGTAGAGCCAGAGCCGGTCGTGCTCGGGGCTGTCCCAGTCGGCGGCGGCGGCAATGCGGCCGGCTCTGTTGAGCAGGACGAACGTTTCGGGCCCAATGAGACTTGCGCGACGGCGCGCCGGCCGCAGCCAGGTTCCGACACGGCTCCGGCGCGCCGGCGGCGGTCGCAGGTCTGGCCGCGGCCTCGAAAGGCGGAAGCGCGCCCGCCCGTAGACCTGCACGGGCTTCAGGTGGCGCAGCGTCCGCCAGTAAAGGGCAAGGCTTGTCACTCAGCGCCCCGAGATCTGCATAGGTGACCTGCCGCCACGGTCACATTGCCGGCGCGCCATGCCGCTAGGTCCGCTGCCGAGCAAGCTCAATCGCCACACGGCTTACCTCGCAGAGTTCCGAGAAGGCGATCGGCGCCGGCCCGCCGCCTCGCAGCGCCTGCAGGAACGCAGCGACGCACGCCCGCTGACCCTTGTCCTGGCGCCACAGGCGCGCCGACCTGAAACCCGGCCAGCCGAAGCCCGTCATGCGCCGGAAATTGTCGAGCTGCAGGATGCGGCCGCCCGCGAAGATCTCGAGCCGTTCTTTGGGGAACGACCGGCTGCCATTGGCCAGATAATGCACCGTGCCGATCGACCCGTCTGCGAAGGTAAGGCTGAGACTTGCCGTATCGCCCGCCGCGCTCCGCAGAAAAGTCGCGCTGCTCTCGGCGATCGGAGCGCCCGCAAGATGGCGCAGCAGGTCGATAAAATGGCAGGCTTCGCCGACGATGCGGCCACCACCGGCGGACGGCTCCTGCGTCCAGTGGTCGGGCGGAACTGCGCCGGCGTTGACCGTCAGTACCATGGCCTTCGGTCCCGGGACCGATGCGAGGAGCGTGCGCGCCTTCGCCACGTGCGGCGCGAACCGGCGGTTGAAGCCGACCATGAGCAGCGGTATCGCGCCCGCCTCGGACGCTTTCGCGTAGGCCGCCTCGATCTTCCCGAGCTCATCCGGCGTCAGACACAACGGCTTCTCGACAAATGCGGCCTTGCCGGCCTCGAGCGCGTCGACCACGAAGCGGGCGTGCGTGTTGTGGCGCGTCGCGATCACAACCGCACCGATGTCCGGATCGGCCATGATCCGGGCTGCCTCCGTCGTCGTCGTGGCAATATTGAACTTGCGCGCAGCGTGAAGCGCGCTCACACCCTGACGCGAGGCGATGCAGCGGATGTCCGCGCCGGCGGCCTTGAGCGCGGGCAGCAGAACTTGCGTCGCATAGCTGCCTGCACCGATCACGCCGACAGCTGCGCCTTTGCCCTCCGGCGCCTGCGCTCTGCCGATGACGCGGAGCGAGCGGGCGAGCGTCTCTTGCGTCTGCGCGGCATCCAAGGCCGGGTACTCGAGCAGGATGCCGAGCGAGGGCTCGGCGCCGCCGACGACGTCATAGGCCTTCGCTGCATCGGCGATGGCAAAGCGATGCGTGATGAGCGGGCCGACATCGAGACGGCCGTCGGCCATCATGTCGAGAACGGCCTCGAAGTTTCGCTGCGCCGTCCAGCGCACGAAGCCGACGGGATAATCCTGTCCGCCCTCCTCATAGCTCGGATCATAGCGGCCCGGCCCATACGAGCACGACACTTGAAGCGTCAGTTCCTTCTCGTAGAAGTCGGCGCGGGACAGCTCGAGGCCGGCGACGCCGACGAGCACGACGCGTCCCCGCTTGCGGCACATGCGTGCGGCCTGGCGCATCGGCTCGCTCGAGCGCGTTGCCGCCGTCACAATGACCGCGTCGACGCCACGCCCGCGCGAGAACGCCTCTGCTGCCGCGACCGGATCGCCCGTCCCGGCATCGATGGTCTGCGCTCCCAACGCCTCGGCAAGCGCGCGGCGCGAGGCATCGAAGTCGATGCCAAGAACGCGGGCGCCGTGGCTGCGCAAAAGCTGCACCGTCAGAAGGCCGATGAGCCCAAGGCCGGTCACCACCACGCTCTCGCCGAGCGTCGGCGCGGCGAGCCGGATGCCTTGCAGGGCAATCGCGCCGACAACGGTGAACGCCGCCGCCTCGTCGCCGACCGCATCCGGCACCTTTGCGCAGAGGTTCTGCGGCACGCATACGATCTCGGCGTGGCGTCCGTTGGAGGCAACCCGATCCCCCGGGGCTAATCCGGAGACACCGGAGCCCACCTCGATCACGGTGCCGACGCTGCTGTAGCCGAGCGGTAACGGCTGATCGAGCTTTGCGCGCACCGCCTCAAGCGTCGGAATGAGTCCGTCGGTCCGCACCTTATCCACGACTTGGCGCACTTTATCCGGTTGCTGGCGCGCCTTGGCGATGAGGCCCGCTCTTCCGAACTCGACCAGCATCCGCTCGGTTCCGGCAGAGACGAGAGAGCGCCGCGTCCGGATCAGCACCTCGCCGGGGCCCGCCCGCGGCGCCGGCACCTCGGCCACTTCCGTCGTCCCGTCACGCAAGTTCTGGAGCAGCTGTTTCATGGCGATGTTCTGTTGCAACCACTTGACAGGCTGACAGCATCACGGGGGATGCCAAACGGGTGAGCAGTCATTCGTCGGTCAGCTCGCGTAGCGACTCGCAGACAGGCCGAGCCGGTTCATGAGCAATATCCGCGTTGAACGCGGTAGGCTTGCAAGTACGACAGGAGTTAAGCCGATAGCAGCGAAAACGATGGTACATGCCACGAAGCCGAGTGGCTGTTGCGCCCCAACCAGCCATATGGCGACGAGCAGCACCATCATAGACCAGCTTGCAGCTGCCGCACCCGCGACGGCGCAAGCGCCAAGATAGCGCCATAGGTCGATGCCGAAGTGGTGTCTCCCCATCATCGGCACGAGGACCAGCGATCCAAGGATCTCTCCTGCCAGCAATGCCGCTGCAACGCCCGCAATTCCGAGAGGCGATGCCAGGAGCGCGCAGCCGGCAAGCGTCAAGCCGAGCTGCCCCAGGACGGCAATCGCGGCCGGACGGGGTTTGTTGGCTAACATGAACAGCGACCAAAGTGGACCCGATACGGCTGCCGAGACGGCCGACAGCAGGAGAAGTTGCATCGTCGACGAGTCGAACAGGTCGCGCCGGCCCGACCAAAGTACGATGAAATCTCTTCCTAGAAGCAGGACACCGACGCACATCGCACTGATCAGCGCGGAGATCGCCCGGCCCGTCATAGCCAGCGTTCCCTTCAGCTGTTCGGAGGCGCCTTTATGCAGCAGCGCAACCATCTCCACCGCGGTCGCGATGGATACGAGGCTCGCCACCGTTCTCAGGTAGTTCGCAAGCGTTCTGAGCAACACGAACCCGACCAGCGCACCGCCCGTCACTCCAACGAAGCCCAGGATCAGCACCGGTGCATGGAGCAACACAACCGGCGCCCCCATCAATACCAAGTTCCACCTGGTGAAGCGAAGGATATCGGTTGCTTCCTCACGCCTCGGGTACGACGGCATGAGATTGAGATCGGGCACCCGGCGTCGGAGATCGAAAACGAGATAGAGGGCACCTGCCACGTCGCAGAGCACGTGCAGCAAAGCAAGCCCCACCAGTGAGGCGCCAAGCGGCACAGCGACAACCGCTCCCGCTAGGTAAAGGGCAGTCGGTACAGCTGTGACGATCGTGCCGCGCGCGAACTGCCCGACCCCGCGGTACACTTGCGAAATGCTACCCCGCAAGATGCTGATGATGCTCGACGCAGCGAGCAGAGCGAAGACAAGTCTGGTGTCAGAGGGAGGTAAGGCTTGAATGGCCAGCACCCTCGTCGGCTCTCCGAGCAACACGAAAGTCAGTGTTACAAAGGTGAGCACCCCTACTATCGCCAAATAGCAGGCGATGGACACCTTTACGAGACGAACAAATCTTGGCCGTTCGTCTGTGGCGGTGGCTTGTTGCCAAGCGTTACCGAAGTAGATGCCAAGTCCGAATTCAAAGATCGAGAGCAGACCCGCGGCAGCGCCCAGAACGACCCAATCGGAATAGAGCCACGGACCCCACGCGCGCACGAGAAGCCCGACCAGGATGAATCTGTCGACGAACGCCAGCGCCTGTGTGAAGAGCTGAGCCGCCAGGTTGCTCCCGACCCTATCGATCATCGGCGGCAATCGTGTGCGGTGGTGCGCGCAGATTCACTTTGCGGACGCGCGCTCGATCGTATGCCCCGTCGCACGCCCAACAGCGCTTCCCGTTCAGCTCAAGCATACGTATTGCTTTCATCGAATCGACCGCGGTGCACGTCGAACCAGCTGAGTGCGCCGCTGTGAACGAGCAGGTAGTTCGCATGGAAATAGCGTTCCAGCTCCGGATGCCAAGCATCCAGAATCTCAATCCGTCTTGGTCGTATGCGTGCAGCTTCGTATGGCAGCCCTGCCACAAGATCGAAGATGTCCTTCAGGAAGGCACGCGCGTGCACCCATGTGTGATTATACTCAAATTGCACGACATCGATGCGGCCTGCGACCAGGAGTTTGCGGGCGCCAGATAGAATGGCAGCATCGTGGCCCTCGGCGTCAATCTTTACGAGGTTGGCCCTGGCTATGCCCAGTCTCTCGAAGGCCTCGGCCATCGTGACAGTCTCGACTTCGATGCTTTCGCAGGCGTTGTCATCGGGCGCGATCAGTGAATTGCGCCCTCCGGTCTCTTCCACGATCGTCATTCGTGCAACGCCGGACTTGTCAGAAAGTGCCCATGGGTGACACGTCGCCACTGAAGACAGCCGTGAACGCGCCAGCCGACCCATAAGCTCGCGCCGCGTTGCCGGGACTGGCTCAATCAGATGAAGTTTGGTCCTTTCGGGGGTCTGCAGCTCGCTCGGCAACACATGCAGCAGCGGTAGCGACCAGTCTCCCTTGTTGGCTCCAACATCGAGAACACAGAGCTGTCCCTGCCTGAGCGCCTCTGCGACGACACAGCGTTGAATGTATGTCTCCCCATTGCGTGTGATTTCATCGCTCGCAGGCTCTCCCCGGGCGGCGCAATAGAGCTTCCGACCTAGCCGCCACGTCCCTCGTCGAAGGCTCTTCCGCATCCTCAGAATTGACATGGCAGTCTGCATTTATCCCCGTATCTGTCCCCGCAGATAGGATCGGTCCACATCAATGTTCGGGACCCCAGCCGATGGACACGACCCCCAATCTCGCCCTTCCCTACATCCTGGCCGCCCAGGCCCAGAAGCACGTCACCCACAATGAGGCCATCCGTGCGCTCGACGCCATCGTGCAGGCAGGCGTGCTCGACCGCGATCTGCCCGCCCCGCCGGCCTCTCCTGCGGAAGGTGACCGCTACATCGTCGCTGGCGGCGCGAGCGGCGTCTGGACGGGTAGGGCGGGACAGATCGCGGCCTGGCAGGACGGCGCCTGGATGTTCTACGAGCCTCGGCCCGGCTGGCTTGCCTGGGTGATCGACGAGGACCTGCTGATCGTCTGGAGCGGCGCCGCCTGGCAGCCGGTCGAAACCGCCGCGTCCGTCAATCCCACCCCCCTCGTCGGCGTCAACACGACGGCCGACACGACGAACCGGCTTGCGGTTTCCTCCCCCAACACGCTTCTGACCCACGAGGGGTCGGGGCATCAGCTCAAGGTCAACAAGGCGACGGCGGCGAATACGGCGAGCCTTCTCTTTCAGACGGGGTATTCCGGGCGCGCCGAGATGGGCACGACCGGGGATGACGATTTCCATGTGAAGGTTTCGTCTGACGGATCGACCTGGAATGATGCGCTGTCCGTGGATCGGAGCAGCGGAAACACGGCCGTTCATCGCATTCTGCGCTGGGCTGGCGACCTTATGTCGAGCATCAATCGTCTGTGGCGCTTCGAGCCGCTTGCGGCTGATACCGGCGACCCGAAGTTCACGTTCGGCATTCAACGCGGAACGTGGACCAATGGTCCGCCCGGCGAGACCAACTATCGCGATTACGTCGCGCACATGGGCTGGAACTGGGTCGGCGGCACGCGGGAGGATACGTCGCAGGCAGGCTTTGGGCTCTCGTTCGAGCACAAGTATTACCAAGGCGGCATGTTCGGCGGCGAGTTCCACCTCCAGGGCGAGACAAGTTCCGGGACGCAGCGGCGCTGGATCGGGACGTTCCTGCCGCGTGACTCCGCGACCGGATCGAACATGAGTTTTTCGTTCGACAACATCAGTTTCTATGACGAGTCGAACAATCAGCGGTTCAAGTTCACCATGTCGGGCGGCGGCAAGCTCGAATTGTTCGGGGCCGCGATCTGGCAAACGCAGAACAACGTCGCGCCGTTTCGACAATTAAATGCGGCGGGAACCTCCTACCTGAACCTCGGGTTTTATAACGATAAAGACGACTATGTGCTGCCGGGCGGCACGTGGATCGTCGGAGGGCGAAACGCCAGCGGCACCTACCCCGGCACCGCGCTCGCGGTTCAGGCGACATCGGCCAACAGCGGCGACAGCTTGCTGAACATGACGGGGCCAACTGTTACAGGCGAATACTTTGCCATTCAAATGGCTGCGGCGTCGTCGGAGCGGTTTGTCCTCGCGCACTACAACAACAACGGCTCAAGCTCGACGGCTCACGCTGAAATTCACATCCGCGTGCTGAGCGCAAGCAGCGGCGATCCGCGCGTCTCGTTTGATGTCAATGGCGCTGGCGCTTTCACACTCGGCATCGACAATTCGGACAGCGACAAGTTCAAGCTCTCGCGGGCCTGGCGCGCACTCGGGTCGAACGATGTGTTTTCGGCGGACAGCAACAAGTTCGAGTTTCATCTGCCCGTGAAGGTGCCGTCCTACACGGTTGCGGGGCTGCCGAGCGCGAGCACAGTCGGCGCGGGGGCGCTTGCCTATGTCACCAACGCCTCTGGCGGGCCAACCCTCGCGTGCTCGAACGGGACCGACTGGAAGGTGGTTGCAGCGCTCGGGGCGACGGTCACTTGAAGGCCTCGCGGGCTATGCCGCTGATCGTTCCGGCGCAGCGAGCGACATCGCGCTTGCGATCACCTCGGCGCGCGCGTCGTACGAATAGGCCGGCACGCAACGGACGTAAGCCCGCTCGATCATCTCACGCCGCAGTTCCGGCTGCGGGAGGTAGTACCGGATCTTCTCACAAAGCTCCTCAGGACTCCTGAACACGTCTATTTCGGTTCCAGGCTCGTACAGCGTTCGCACCTCGGGATTGTCGATGTGCAGCATGAAGCCCTTGCAGGCGGGGATTTCGAACGTCCGGGTCGAGACCAGATCCTGCCAGCCCGTCGCCGGGTCCGGCCCCGAATGCAGCGCGATATTGATCCGTGCCTGCTGCAGCAGCCGGGCATAGCCATCGCCCAGGATATGATGACCGACCACGATCGCTTGGGGCCCCATCCGAGCGCCGGCCTCCTGCCACCGGCTTCCGACGATCATGAACCTTACGTCCGGCAAGCTCCTCGCCACCTCGACGAGCCATCGCTCCTTATAGGGGGAGTGATTGCCGACATAGAGGACGTCCGCGACGTAATCCGCTTCGCGCACGTTTGCCATTCGCGGACGATGGACCAGGGACGAATAGCCGTGATGAAGAAAGCGCACGCGATCTTGCCCCAGGGTCCGGCGCAGGTGATCCACTTGAAACGACTTCGTCGTGAAGAAATGACTGTAGAAGGAGAACGTCGACGGATCGACCCCGGGATGGTCGAAGTGAACATCCGGGTAATAGTTCGCCGTGACCACTCCCCGGCGCTTCAGCTCAACGAGGGTGGCGCGCTCAAGATCGCTTCCCTTCACCGTCACGAACCAGCGGGGAGACAGCAACGCGACGGCTTCCCGCACGGCCCGATTGTACGACGCCCTGCACTGCCGCCGAAGAAGGCGGCCCGCCGCGCGCAGGCGCAGGGACTTCCCGGAGACAAAATGATCGCGCGGGTCGATCTCGACCACGTCCCAGCCCAGTTTGCGAAAGCCGTGCGAGAGCCCGGCCCCTGTGGCGCCATGCCAACATTCCGAAGCAACGACAATGCGTGTGCCGTCACCCTTCGTCCCCACGTCCGGCCCCGTCGTTTGCGCAGAGCGCCGGGCTTGCAAGCAGTCCCGGCTTCTCTACCCCCGCCTTGTGTCGAAACGATTGAAGCGCACCCCGCGCGCACCCGAAGGCGCCTCCATGATCGTGCTCCACACTCTTTCGACAAACAGCAACAGGACGAACATGCCGAGCATGATGACCGTGTGGCCCGCCACATCAGAAATGTAGAGTCCGTCCGTTCGGAAGCCCATAACCTGGGCCATGAGCACCAACGGAAACAGTATCCATCGCCCCCGCCGGAGAATGCCTACCGCCATCACCGTCAATCCGCCGATCAGCCCCCCGTAGATCATCATCAGCACCACCACCCCAAACCAGCCCATCGCCCAGTAGCTATCTGCAAACAATCCGACGCCGGTTGATGATGTCCGAAAGCCCTGCGCCATTTCTGTGATATCCCGCGCTACATCTGTAATGATGGGCTTGTCCGGCCAAAGAAAACGCGGAACGAATACCGCCGGCAGAAGCTCCGGCCATCGGGCCGGGCGGCCTACGTCGTACTCGCGGATCACGAACGTTGCGGCGTTGACGTAAGATATCCGCGCCAGCGCGCCTTGATGTTCGCTGTCCGCAACCGCACCGCCACCTTCAAAATACGCAGTCAGGATGGGCAGTCGCTCGGACAACCCCGGTCGTCCATCCTCTCCGAACCGCAACATGACCTCTGCTCGGCCATAGCTTATAAGGGGTTGCAAACTTGCATACAGAGGAACCACGAGGATCGCGACGGCTACAAGGCGCACCGGCGATGCGCTACGCCAAAGAAACGCCATCAGAAACATTATCAGAACTCTGAGAACACCCGACTTCGCAAACAGCAGCACTTGAACTGCCATCTCAACCACCAGCAGGGCGACGAGGAAGGGCAGAACCCAGCGCGCGCGCTCAAGCGACCAAAGGGTGATCAGGAACATGCCGATCAGACTGAAATTCGACAGCTGCAAAAAGGACCCCGGAAGGCTTCCGATCTCAATCCATCCAAGTTGATACGGCAAGTTTACCCCATATTGAACGCCGAGCCCTACGCAGAGAAACGCGACCCCGACCGTCAGCAACGTATTGGTTGCTGAGCCTCCTTGCAGATGCGCGCAACCATCCGATTGCTCAAGGGACTCGCGCCTCATGGCAATCACAGCCTTAGCGCTCAAGAGAACCACGATTGTCGCCAGGGTCACAATCAGATTGAGCTTAAAGACGTCTGCGGCTGAAAACTGATAAAAGCCCTCGATATAGAGGCGGGTGGCCGGGTTCATAAAGTAAATCGAAAGAGTTCCAACTCCAAAATACACGCCAGACGACAGCCGGAACCAGAACAGCGCCGTCCAGATGTTGCGTGGGTCTGCCTGCAACAGGCGCCACAGCCCCAGGCCGAGAATTCCGCTGAAAATGCTCGGTCCGACGTGGTTCGCTATGGTGATACCGTCGTCATCGAATAGCTCATACGCAAGGAAATATCCGGCGAAAAGTGCCGCAAGGGCCCAAATCTCACTCCAGGCCGGGGCCAAGCTGCGTGCTTTATGAGGGGAGAGTGTAATGCTCATCGCATTGGGTCACTGCTTTGGCCGCTGACCGGCACCGTCTGCAACTTTGCGATTATCAGCCTTTTGTTAATGTCGGATGGTTTCTCGCGCGCCGATCGTCTTATTCAAGGCTTCGCGGAAGCCGGATGCGCACTGAACAAAGCTCCAGCCTCGAACTATTTCGCGCGAGCGATCTGACATTGCTTGTCGCAGATCCGGAGACGTTACGATTTTTCGCAAGGCGTCTGTGAGTGCGTCGACATCACCGCTTGGCACGAGGTACCCGTTCTCTCCGTTGCGCACGAGGTCGCGCGCACAACCAAGCTTGTCGCCAACCACCACGGGCAATCCCGCACACATCGCCTCGTTGACAATGAGGCCCCACGGTTCCTCTTCGGACGGAAGCACAAACACGTCCGAGGCCCCGAGAATACGCGGCAGACGCGATTGATTGACGAAACCAGCGAATGTCACAGCTTTGGGCGGCAATTCTTGAGCGAGCGATCTAAGTTCACCCTCCATCTCACCGGTGCCGACCATGAGCAGAGCGACATTGATACCTTCAGCCCGCAGCGCTTTCACCGCGTGAATGACGCTGTCGGGATGTTTGCGTCGCTGGAACTTGGAAGCGAAAAGCACAATCGTTGCGTCTAAAGGTGCTCCGAGTGCGGCTCGTATGTCACTCCGCTCCGTGTCTGTCAGCGCGCTATCACGCATGAACCGCTCGTTGTCTACGGTATAGGGCGCAAGACTTACTCGCCCCGCTTCCACTCCGAATGCCTGGTAGAACTCTCGGTTCGCCGTCCCAATGGCCAGAAACCCATCGCACACCCGATAGAGGCGGGAAAGGAGATGACGGCGCACAACCGCCTTCAAGCCGTGGCGCGTCAAGCCGAGATGGCTTTCACCTCGCATAATGACCGCTGTTCCGGCCCACTTCGCGGCCGCAATTGCGATAAAATTGGCAGCGTAGGCATGACCGTGAATCACGACGGCATCGTAGCGCCCACGTCGGATCTCCCCCCATAACCGGGGCGTGGCCAACGACCAGAATCCGCCCGGCACAATGCGATGTGCGTTTGGGCCCACAAACCGATGCGCATAGCCGCCGAGCAGGTCGATGTCCCACTTTACGGGTTGCCGAAAGCCCTTGTCTTGCGACCCGCGCACGCTTGCATCTGAGAGATACAAAACCTCGAGGTCGATATCGCCCTGCCGTGCGATATGCGCAAACAGCGGCGCAAAATACTGGATGGGATGCGACAGAACCACCGCCAGCCTGGGGCGGCGCTCGCCTTGGCTTGCGGGAGGAACTTGCGCGGCGCTGGTCATTTGAGCTTCTACCCCTGCGGACAGCTCGCAGATGTCGCGGCTTAAGTGGCGAGAAACGGTCCAATGGCCGCATTCAGGCGCTGCTCGAAGGCGCTGAACCGGAAGTGCTGGCGCCAGCGGACCAGCCCGTTCTGACCGAGACGATGGCACAGATCCGGCGACCGCAGCAGGTCAATCAGGCGGCCTGCCAACTCGCCGGCGCGGTCAAGGTCGACATTGAAGCCGGTCTCGCCGTCCACGTTCACTTCCTGGCCTGCGTCGTGAACGGATGCGATCACCGGGAGTCCCTGTCGCATGGCCTCCACATAGACGATGCCGAAGCCTTCCTTTCGGCTCGGCAGCGCAAACACGTGCGCGGCCTGCCAAAGCGACGGAAGGGCGGATTCGTCCACGAACCCGATAACATCGATCTGGTTTCGGACGCTCGATTGCGCCGCGCGGCTCTTGATGTAATCGACCCCACTGCCTCCACCTGCCAAGATGAGCCGCGCGCGAGGCACGGATGCCACCACCGTAGGCCAGCAATCAATCAGCTCCACATGGCCCTTATAGAGTTGATCGCGATCCATGGTGCCAAGCGCGAGAACAGTCGGCGGCCCGTCAAATGTCGGCATCGTCGCGGGTGGCGCCTCGGCCTCCGTGCCAAGCCAGCACACTGTCGCACGCGGGAGATCTCCGTTGATCTCGCGGAATCTTTCGAGGGTTGCCTGAGAATTCACCAAAACGAGGTCGGCGTCCCGCAGTGCGCGGGCGCGATCGCTATGCAAGCCGTACCATACTTCGATGCCGTGTATCCACACCGCATAAGGCCGGCGCAGCGGCGCGATGCGCGGGTGTGCGCGCGCAATTCCGACGGAATCGTAGACGCACCGTTGGCATGTTGTTGCGGCGAGGTAGCATCGCGCCAAGAACGCGAGCCGGCTGCCACCCGCCGTGGTCCACTTGGCCCCTGCGATATCGCCCTCCTCCGCGTCGCGGTATGAGAGGAGCCGCAGGTCCGCCCCCTGATTCCTGAGAGCCCGCGCCGTCAGTCGGGCAACGGCTGCAATGCCCCCCTTGCCTTTTGTCAAATAGGCCGCCCCGAGCAGAACGCTCGCATGAAGACTAACCGGGCGACAAGGCGCGGCCGCTCTCAAAAGCGAAGGTGCGCCACCCATCACATCACCATCCGCCGGCTTGAGGCATCGACCTGGCCCGACCCCATTGACCAGAGTGGCAAAACCATCAGCGCTGCTCTGAGTCTTTGCCTTCGCAATCCATCAGACGGCGTCTCCGCTGCCGGACGGTGCATTTTGAGAACCTCTTAGACTGCAACAGCGCCCGAACCGGCGGTCGCGGACCTCCCATCCAGTCGGCATACACATTGAACAAGGGGGCGCGCTCCGCCTCGCCTTCAGCCAAGCAAATGCCGGCGCCGACGCCTTGACTGGCCTGGCTGCACCTTGGCCCACCCATGCCGAGCCGCCACAACAGCGCGCCTCCTGCCCGAAGCCTGTGCAGGCGGAGAGTTTTGCGCACGCGGCCACGAGAGCGTGGCGCAAGGCCGCTGGGCACCGCCCCATCGACATGGCACCACCCGGCACACTTCTAGCACTGGCTCTCGACTCTTGTGCCGGCCGCAAAACCACCTGCATGCCCATAACAATCAATCGCGGCAGACACTTTTACTCTTGTCATCTCTCGGAACGTGACAGCGACGCGGACCGCTCCGCCTTCTGCATGATGAAGACCACGACAGCTTGCCATGGGATCTTCTGCGCAAATACGGCATTCAATCCGGCACCGATCAGCCACTGCCCCAGCCGGCGCCCCGCCCGCACAACCCGCTTCAGTCCCCAGCGGCCTCGAATGGCGAACGCACCGCCGTAGCGCACAGTGCGGAGCTTCGTACCTTGACTCAACTGCTCAAGCTTCTCGCGCGACAGGGCCGCTCGATGCGTCACATCGCCGTTCTGCGGCGCCAGACCGAATGGGCTTTGGCCGTTCGGGAAGCGCAAGACAAGATGGCCGCCGTCCGTCAGCATTGTTTCGACCGCCTTCAGACGCGCACGAATCTCGGCGAGTTCGAAATGTTCAAACACGTCGAAGGCAACTACCAGGTCGAACCTGCCGGCATACCGATCGGCGATTTTCTCGATCTCCGGCTCGAGCAGCTCGACACCATATCGTCTCGCCTCCTCGAGCGCGCGGGCATTGAGTTCGGTGCCGGCAATACGCGCGCCGCGACCCCTCGCCCACGCAAGAAAGCTGCCTGAGCCAAAGCCGATTTCCAGCACCGCCTTGCCGTCCATGGGAATGCCGGCAAGTTCTCCCGCGTAGTATTCAGCTTCTTCTTGCGCGAACTCAAAGTAATTCGCCCACCTCTTCCACTCTTCATAGCCGACATATTCATTCCACGCATTATCACTGTTTGGAGACCCTAAAGGCTCTTTCTCTGTTCTTCCGGCGCTGAACATAATCGACGCTTTCTCTATTAGAGAGTTTTACGAAACTCCTTGTGGGTAAAATTTGAGCACATCCTTCATTTCTTTTGCGCGACCGCGTAAATCAAGCTGGGCGGAAATATACAATGAAGTCTTGCTGGTAGAAATGCATCGAAACCGAGCATTTTTTTTACATTCATGCCTCGGCGATTAAGCGCGCTATTCACACTCTTAAAAGTCATCGAGTTCATCGACGACTGCAAGTATTCGAGGGAGGACCGACGCAAGATGCTGGTTATGCGCATACATCGCTCTACTCCGCGTATCACTGACCGGTTGTGTGGGATCGAGAAAATGAAATATCCTCCGGACTTCAGGATCCGCGAAACCTCGTCCAAGCAGGCATCCGGATCGTTCAAATACTCGATGACGCTCAATACAATGCAGGCATCAAACTCCGCTGATTCGAACGGGATCTTCTCTACGGTTCTGACTACTTCAAAGCGCGCCGTTCCCGCGCCGGGCTGACGCGCTGCCCTAATGCGCGCTTCCTCAATCATGGCGACTGAGGCATCGATGCCCACAACGCTGACCCCAGATTGCGTAAGCATGCGACTGAAGTAGCCCGTCCCGCACCCAACATCGAGCCATTTGCCCCGCAACGGGACAAGGGGGAGTATCTGATCTGAAAAGAACCGCGATCGACGAGCAAACGACCCGGTGCGGTAGCGATCATCCCAGCCAGCTGCCAGAGTGTCGTGATACGCCACTGCGTTCGTCATCTTGATCCCGCTTGGCTTACCTTGATTCTACGGTTGCGAACAGGGGGCCATGCTGACAGGCATGCTCCGACGGGCCACTTGCCATCACCGCGTACGGTCCCGCTAAATCGCGCCAACCGCGGGATCTGGAAACGCCGCCGGTGCCCGCTGCCCCATCACCGTCCAGAGCATTTGGCGCGTCCTCTCGACGGCATCGCTCTCGCTGACCCATCGCTCGGCCCTCGAGCGCGCACCCCGTCGCCAGCGCTCGCGCTCCGTGGCGGGCATGGCCGCAAAGGCATCGATGACGCGTGCAAACCGCCGTGGATCGTCGAGCGGGAGATCCCATCCGGCTTGATCTCGATCCAACGCTCGCCATGGGGTCTGGTCCCCAATCAACACCGGAACGCCGCACGACAGCGCCTCAAAGATGGCGTGACCGAAATTCTCGCTGAGGCTTGGAAGGAACAGGAGGTCGCAATTCGCGAGCACGGCTGGCACGGCCTCGTTCGCGACATTTCCCTTTCGTGCGACGACGACATGCGACGGCAGCCGGCCGGCGCGCTTCTCGCACTCCTGCCAGTACTGAGGGTCTTCCAGGGGGCCATACACGTCGAAATTGACCCGAGACCGCACATCGGCCAGGGCGTCGATCGCAAAATGCAGGTTCTTCACCCGTGAAATGCGGCCAAGAAATACCAACCGCAAACTCTCGGACACGCGCCTGTCGGTCGGCGGAACGGGTCCAAGCTGGCGAACATTGGGCGCTACGATGACGTGGGCCCCGGGAAGCAGCCTACAAATATCCGCTCGCTCGTCTTCACTGGTTGCATGAAACCAGACGCCTTCAAGCAACCGAAGGCGCTTCGCCAGCTCCAAGTATAGCTTTTTCCGTTGCGCTTTGAGTGACAACGCACCCTTGAAGAATTCTCCGCGCGGAGAAACGATGACACGTCCCGCTGGTCCGAAACGCCTTCTCCTGAACAGTGCCGGGATCGTGAACTCCCGGTCGAAAAAGCCATTCAACCAAAGTACGTCATGTGGCGTTTCTCCTAGAATGTCTGCGAGGCGCGCTGCTCCACACCATCCAACAACGGCGTAATGCGCCTTTGCGAAACCCAGGTCGCTCCACTCACCGTGGCGGACGATTGGCGTGCTAGATTTTGCGCCGAACGGCCTATCTCTCGCAATTAGTCGAAACTCGAACTCTTCGCCGAGCGCGGCCGCCATCGCCTTAAAGCTTTGAATGGGGCCGCTTGCCTCGTTGTTTGGCCAATAAGCTCCCAGACATACAATGACGACGGGACGCCTGGCACGCCGCTCGCCGTTCGCGATTGCCATAACCACCTCACAGTTCGATTTTGTAGCGCGATCTAAGTCGATCTTTGAACGCGTCCAATCCGTTTTCTGAGATGTACCTGCGCGCCTCATCAATTTTGGCATCAATAAGCATATATAACCAAAACCCATGCATGAAATGAAACAGAAAGCCAACTTTGCCATCAAGAAAACCTAGCCGCACGAAATATCTATAGAAAAAAATAACACAGCACGGAGATAAAGCGGTGATCTACCGTAAATGTAGACCTTTAGAAACCGCGCGACCCACGCCGAGGTCTTGCTGACAATCAATCTCTTGTCTTCGGCAAACAATGGATATTGTTTGTTGATAAATTCAATCATATGCCTTGTGGCATATTGATTGTGCTTTTCTATCCACCAGCCGATGTCGTTGAGATTATGGTCAACAAGATCACCACCGCGCAATCGAATTGCTTTCCCGTTTTTTAGAATAATATGCTCATCCATCCACCGTCGCTCAATTTCTCCACTTCCGGTGCGCCAAAGCCGGAGGAGCCATGTCGAGTAATAACGCCCGAAGCGAATATGGCGCCCTCGGAATATTACCTTCAGTCTAAATTCCAAGCCAGTCACGTTCTCCGGCAACTTAGGCAATATACTGCGCAACTCGTTTTGCGTTTTTTCTTCAAGGTATTCGTCACAATCAAGGCGCAGTATCCAATCGGTGTCAGGGCATGCTTGCCGAATTGCCCAGTCAAATTGATCCGCGTAGTTGCGCCAACGATTCTGCAACACCTCGGCCCCAAATTGTCTCGCAAGATCAACGGTGCGATCATTCGAATAGCTGTCGACGACAACGATCCTTTGGACAAGTGGCGCAATGCGTGACAGACATCGCGCGATATGAATTTCCTCGTTGTAGGCAAGAATTATTGCGGTTATCGATAATGGCCGGTCCTCTCGGAGTGTGCTACCAGGGTTCCCGCCAATTATCGCCTCGGGTTTTTTGTTATGGGCCCACATTGCGATCAAATCTTGTCGTTTATGCTGTTTGTGTCATGCGGGCGTCGCAGCGCCGGTGGCAACCTCACTCGCCCACCGCCGGCTCCACGAGATGCCCCGCTTGCAAGGTCCGAACCTGTTTCCGATCCACTTTTCATAGGGCATCCCGAAGCCCGATTTCGGGCGCGCAAGGACGCTTGGCGGCAGCGGTTTCCGAGGCGCTCTGGCCAGCAGCCCCTTGCCAAGCGACGGTTCCCCTCGCACCAGGATCGGCGCCATCCGCCGCAGGAGCCACGTGTCCACCAGCGGCACGCGGACCTCGAGCGAGTGCGCCATGCTCGCCCAGTCGGTATCCCGCAGGAGTTGGTTGCCCATGTAGAGCGTGCTTTCGAGGGTTGCAACGCGCCCGAATGCGGTCGCGGGCTCAGGCGTCATCGCTTCGGCGGCAAGCGCTAACGGCTGCAGTCGCTCGAGCCCCTCTTGCGCCTCATCGCGTCCCATCAGCTCGTCGAGTTCCCACGGCATGAAGAGGCCGCGGCGCAACAGATAGGCGCCCGGGTAATCGCCACCGAGCTTCACGAGCCCCGCCCATTTCGGATTGATGCGGGCCGTGCGCCGGGTGAAGGAGGACACAGCGCGCCTGACGCCGTCGCCAAGCAGGGGCACGTGCGCCGGCAGCGCCATCAGGCGAACAAGACGCGGAATATCGCAGAAAGTCGAGTAACCGCCGAAGAGTTCGTCACCGCCGACCCCCGAGATCGCCACTTTCAGACCGAGCTCGCGCGCCGCCTTGGCGACGAACCAGGTGTTGATGCCGTCGACCGACGGTTGGTCCATCGCTGCCAGGATCTGGGGCAAGTCATCTGCAAATTCCTGTTCATCGACCCGGCGCGTGGTGTGCCGCGTCCCATACTGTCGCGCAACGAGTTCGGCGATCGGCGCCTCATCCTCGGGGCTGGCACGGAACTCCTCGAAGGCAAGCGTGACGGTCAGGATGTCGCCTTGGCCGGCGTCCCGCATCAGCCCGACGAGGCTGCCGGAATCCACTCCAGCTGACAGGAATGCTCCGACCGGGACGTCGGCAACGAGATGATGCCGCACACTGTCGAGCAGCGCCGAGCGTGCCTCCGCTTCGGCCTCCGCAGGGCTCGGCGCGCATTGCTCTGCTTCCGCCTCGCGATAGATCTCGGCGACTCGGAAGTACCGCCGGGGCCGACTTGGCCCGCGCGCGTCCACCCACATCGTCGCGCCGTGCGGAATCGCCTTGACGTCGCGATAGGTCGTAAAGGGATCGGGAACGCTGCCAAACAGGAAAAAGCCAGCCCAACCGGCGGCATCGGGGGCCGTCGACACGGCGCCACCCGCCAGCAGCGCCTTCACTTGCGAGGCGAAGCGGAACGTCTCTGGCGCGTCGGAGTAGTAGAGCGGCTTGATGCCGAACGGATCGCGCGCCAGCAAGAGGCCGCGGCGTTGGGCGTCGTAGATCGCGAAGGCGAACATGCCACGCAATTCCTCCACCATCGCCTCGCCCTTCTCGGCGTAAAGATGGAGGAGCACCTCGGTGTCGGAGCGACTGCGAAACACCCGCCCCTTCGCCTCGAGGCGCTGGCGGATCTCTGCATGATTGTAGATCTCGCCATTGAACGTCACCACGAGATTGCCATCCGCGCTCGCCATCGGCTGCGCGCCGGCTCGCGTCAGCTCGATAATCGACAGACGTCGATGCCCGAGCGCCAGGCTGCCGTCCGGCGATTGCCATGCGCCCTGGTCATCGGGGCCGCGGCGCGCCATCTGGTCGCACATGCGCGCGAGCTCCCGCTGATCGGCTGCGGAGCCGCGCCCCCACGTGAAGATGCCCGCAATTCCGCACATGCAAGTGTTCAGCCGGCGCGCGCCGACAGTGCTCCGCTCAATCCGGAGACGGCTCGTCCGCCGAATACGAACTCCTGACCGTTCGAGCATCGGCCATCGCAGTGCCCCCACGGTGCCATGATTTTCGCGCGCTTGTCCCTGACCATCAGAATGCCAACACCGCCAGCGGAGCGGCCGTCATCGAAGCTCGCGGTAGGTCACGGTTCCCGTGAGACACGGCTACCGCACTTCGGGTGACACGGGTCCCCGATCCTCAATGATCATACGCCGCCTCGGCGGCGCCTGAATGAGAACGGCAAACGGATCGCCGTCCCCTCTCTAATCCAAGTCGGCGTCACGATCGCCGCGGCTCAAGCTGCCCGGCGCGTTACCCTGGCCGCATCCGCGAGGTCCTGTCTGCCCTCAGCGTCGCGGCTCCAATTCGCACATATTCCGGCCCGCTCGAGTTCGCGCCACGCCGTGTCGATCGCCTCCTCATTGACGCGGTCGCCTTCGATGATCATCCGGAATGTGCGCGCGATGATCCGCAGGTCGAGCGCCAACGAGGCATTCTTCACATACCATACATCCATGGCCGCCTTGTCCGCGACCGAGACGATGCGGCCGCCCGCCACCTGCGCCCATCCCGTGATGCCCGGCCGCACGAGGAGACGCGCCTTGTGCTCCAGACGCTGGTCAACCGGAAGCAGGGGCCGAGGCCCCACGAACGACATTTCCCCGACGAGAACATTGTAGAGCTGCGGCAGCTCATCGAGCCGCGTGCGTCGCAGCAACGCGCCGATCCAGGAGCTGCGCTTGGCCTCGTCGACCCGCCGGCCGTAACTGTCGTAGGCCGGCGACATGGTGCGGAACTTGTAGATCCGGAAGGGGCGGCCGAAGCGGCCGGGCCGGCGCTGCGAAAAAAGGACCGGCAGCCCGACGTCGACCAGCGCGAGCAAGCCAACCAGGGCATAGATCGGCGACAACACAGCCATGAGGAGCAGGGCAGCCACGGCATCCAGCCAGCGCTTGACGCGAAGGTAACGATTACCCGAAACCAGCGCCCGTTCCGCGACCGAATACTCGGCGATGCCGTCCCGGCAAAGCCCCTGCCGAGACGCGGTTGTTGGTTCGCTTCTGCCCAATCCAATGCCTTCGGCGATGCGATGCAACGCGATCCCCGTGCGCTCGACCCGCCGCAAAGCTTCGTGCGCAGCCTCTGACAGCTTGCCGTCGGGTACCGTGATCACGATGCGGTCGACGTCGACGCCTTCGACTTCGAGCTCGCGCACAACCTCCTCGACATCCTCGGGCATTCCGAGAACAGGGCACGCCATCACGCGCCGCCCGATGTGGCGCTCGCTTCTGCCCAGAATCCCGACGACTTCGACGGCCTCGCCCACTTCCTCCACACCGCGAAGATAAAGCTCGGCAATAGGGTTGAGGCCGACGATCAAGATCTGCGCACGGCGTGCGACCACGGCTTTCCCGACCTCGCCCGCTTTGGCGACGTCCTGGCGGCGGTGATAGAGGAGCCTGACCACCTCCCGCACTCCGCCCATCAGCCCGATCATCAAACCGAACTGCAGCAACGGAAGCGAACGCGGGACGCCCTCGAGCCGGTTCCACACGAAGCCGAGCGCGCACGCGCCGATTACGGTCACGAGCGCAACGTAAATGATGCGGACATAGTCGAAGCGCGTCGCCATCCGCCAGATGGCTCGGTGCTGACCGAACGCGGTGACCGCGAGCGCCGCCGTCACCATCGAAAATAAAAGGTGCGGCGTCACCGACTGCATCCGCTCGAGCGACAGATCGAAATCGTCCCGGAGCATCACCCCGCCGACCGTCGCGGTCGCAACAAAAAGCAAATCAACACACAACATCACGAACGCGTGGAAAGTCATTACGTCGCCCCCGCGCGCAACTACCACACAAGTTTTTATCACTACACGTGCCAGCTCCGTAAAGCAACGCGGACACCGCATCCGAGAAAAATAAAGGTGTTGCAAAAACGCTCACATTGACCCATGGCGCGCGGTCTCGTTCACTCGTCGCCCTGCCAGGCTTTGGGCCAAGCAATGGGCTGTCCTTCCCCCCAGCGCTTTGGCTTGGCAGGTGAGCCAATGGGTTCCTTCGATTTCTTGTCGGGTGGGCTCAACGTGTCTTCCCCCGCGCGGATACCGGTCGCGCGCGCCTGCGGCGCGGCTGCGTCAATGTCCGCCGCGGAACCCGATGTTTCGCCGGCCGGCGCCGCGCGACTTGCCGTCGCATGCACCGCGCCCGCATCGGGTGGCGGCAACAGGAGCGCGCAGAAAAAGGCCAGTAGCGACTGCAGCGCCGTCGTGCGGAGCGGGTAATCGACCAGCGAGTGCAGAAGAATGAGCGCGACGGCGATGCTTGCAGCCCGGGAAAGCAGCAGGTCGATCCGCTGGCGGTGCCGGTCCGGGCGCCGCCAGACGCGCACGGCAGCCGAAATGAACCACATGCCGAAGGCAGCCAAAAGCGCCACCCCCAGCCATCCCGTCTCGAGCCAGAGCTCGAGATAGTCGTTGTGAGCGTGGTTCGCATAGACGTCGAGCAGTGTGTCGCCGGGTTTCTCGTAGAGACCGTAAACGGAGACGAATGTGCCGAGCCCGCTGCCGAACGGCTGATGGGCGAGCGCAGCCGCAAAGGTGTTCCAAGCAAACGCCGTGCGCGTGCTGGCGAGCGGATCCTCCTCGAGGCGCGCAAGGACACGGAAGATCGCAAGCTCCGCCGACAACGCCAATCCGACAAGAACCACGCCCAGCAGAACGCGCCGCGACAATCGCGTCGCCGCCATCGAAGCGACGCTTGGGGTGCTAATCGCCAGCAGAACGACGGCACCAACGGCAATCAAGGTCAAAGCCACACCCGCCCGTGAGCGCGAAAACATGAGTGCTACCAGCAGGATCACCATCCCGGTGGCAGCTGCCAGCAGCGGCATCAGAGCGGCAAGCGAAAATCGCTTCTTCGCCGGCGCGGCGCCGAGCGCCAGCGCACAGTGAATGGTCCAAGCGGCAGCCGGGAGCAAGAGCATGTAGTGAAAGGCGGCCGTATGATTGCGATTGGCGAAGATTCCCAGTGCGTCGAGCGGATCAGCCGTGGGGTGCAGACGCAAGGGGCTGTCTGGCCCCTGTGCGATCTGCAGCAATCCGAGAAACACGGACGCAACGCCCACCGCCACCAGGGCGATGCTGAGCTTCCGTCGCACAACGTCGTGCGAGAGACCCACACCCAAAAAAATCACGAATGCCGGCAAGGCGGAGAGAGCCGACGCGAGCGTCGACTGCGGCAGCGCGCTGAGAGCCGACGAGGACCGCGTCTCTCCGATGAGCTGCATGACCTCGCCCGCCAAGCGCAGCGACTCACTCCATCGGTCGGCGGCGAGCCCCAGCGGCAGACCCTGCAAAAGAGGCCATACGGCAGCGGCCGCAGCGATGAAGAGCGCCAACCTGCCACGAGCCCACGTACCGGCCGTGTGCGCCAGCACCGGAGCAAGCAAAACGACACTTGCAACGAGCAAGACGACGTCGGCCAGCACGCCTGGACGCGCAGCCCCTCCGAGCACACAGGCGCCAATCAGCAGCGCCGCCACGCTCCATTGAAGGGCCCGACTCGTTGAGGTCGTCACATCAACCGATCACTGCCCGCTCGCCGGGCGGTCCTTACTCCCGCCGGAGAGGCCGATGGCCAACGCGGCGCCGCCAGCAATCACCGCACCGCCTATCAGGTACGGCGTGGCGCCGGCTCCGGTTGCTGCCGTCGAGGATGCGCCGGCCAACTGCAGGCATTGCGCTTCCGTCGCAACCGTCACTACGGCGCCGGGCTCAACCTTCTGCTGGCATCCATTATCATGCAGGATGATGGCCGAACTCTGGGGCCCCGCCATCACCATGGTTCCTGGTGCTACTGAAGAGCCGGCGGCCGCGGGCCGGTAACCGGAGCCGGTGTTCACCTGGACGGCCCCAACGACACCCTGCAAAGTTGCGGCTTGAGCCGCCGAGGTCGACACGAGCCCGCATGCGAAGAGAAGCAATCCAATGCGAAAATGCATTCGTCAATCCTCACCGTCCCCACGATACAAAGCGTAGTTAACACGGCTCGCGCGACGTGTTCAATGGGTCTTCCTCCTTTCCGCACTGCCGCGAGTGCAGATGAGGCGCATGTGTTGCAGCGCGAACACTGATGTTGAAAATCTCCGGTCGGCACGGACGATGCTCAATCCGACCGATGCGTTGGAAACTCCATCCCAAGAATTATGCTCGCCGAGTCACATTCTCGCCATGCTCGTTCCTGATCGGTGGCACTTGGCAGCGGCGGTGCCCAGATGATTGATCTTCACACACACATCCTTCCCGGGATCGACGACGGCGCGCGCGACCTCGCGGCAGCGCTGGCCATGGCCGACGCCTTCGCCTCTTGCGGCGTCGAGCTCGTCGCGTGCACGCCGCACATTCTGCCCGGGCTCTATCACAACAACGGACCGGACATTCGATTGGCAGTCAATAACTTGCAGGCGGAGATTGACCGCGCTGGCATCCCGCTGGTGCTGACCACCGGAGCCGACGTGCATCTTGCGCCGGACCTTATCGAAGGCCTCCGGATGGGGACTGTGCTGACGATTGCGGACTCCCGCTACCTTTTGCTCGAGCCGCCGCACCACCTTATGCCCGCCCGATTCGAGGAGGCTGTGTTCGATCTTCAGGCGGCGGGGTACATTCCCATCATCACGCATCCCGAGCGTCTGTCCTGGATCCGCAACCACTACGACGTTCTGCAGCGCCTGTCCGCCCGCGGCGCGCTGATGCAGATCACTTCCGGTTCCGTGACTGGCAAGTTCGGCAGGAGCGCACTATACTGGTCGGAGCGGATGCTGGATGAAGGCCTTGTCGACATCTTGGCGTCCGATGCGCACGACACCGAGACGCGGCGGCCTGATCTGGCCGAAGGGCTTGCGGCCGTGGCGAAGCGGCTCGGCTTGGAAGAAGCGACGGCCATGGTCGCGGGGCGGCCGCTCGGCATTGTCGAGAACCTTGCGCCGGAGCTGCTTCCTCGCGTGCGTTCGAAGGGCGTACACGGCACCTTGAGGGCGGGACCCGAGGTGAACGAGCGGAGGGGGACAGAGGATGCTCGGACGAGGAGTTCGGCTCGCGTGTCTGATGCTCTGCATCGCATCGGCCGGAGGCTGCGCAAACTCTTCTAGCGACCCGCTCAGGTCGGTGCAGGCCGGGCCCGAACAGCAACCCTCCAACGCGGGCGCCCCGCTCGAGGCCGGCACGTCGAAAGCGACCGGCAGGGCGCAATCAAGGCTACCCTCTGGCAACGACGGTCAAGCGGCCGGCGGGCGCGCCGACAGCAAGGCGGCCGAAGCTGCGCGGGTCCTCGTCGCCAGCGCCACGCCGGGATCATCCGCCTACAAGATCGGGGCTCAGGACGTGCTCGACATCTCGGTCTTCAAGGTCCCTGAGATGTCGAAGAGCGTGCAGGTGGCGGACACAGGCACGATCAGCCTTCCGCTCATCGGCGAGGTTCCGGCAAGCGGCAGGACGGCGCAGGAGATCGAGCGCGATCTCGCGAAGCGGCTCGGCGCGAAATATCTGCGCGACCCGCAAGTCTCGGTGTTCGTCAAAGAGTACAATAGTCAACGGATCACGGTCGAAGGCGCCGTCAAGAAGCCGGGGGTCTTTCCTTATCGCGGCCGCACCACGCTGCTTCAGTCGATCGCGTTGGCGGAAGGACTCGACGCGATCTCGGACTCCAACGTCATCGTCTTCCGCACGACGGATGGCAAACGCGCCGCCGCGCGGTTCGATGTGGCCCAGATTCGCAGCGGCAAGGCCAATGATCCTCCGCTGGAGCCTGGCGATGTCGTCGTCGTCGAGACCAACTCGGTCAAAGAGCTTTTTCAGAACCTGATTAAGGCGGCGCCGCTGGCCGGCGTCTTTGCGGTGCTCTAAACCCAGCCCTTCGGTGTCTTCAGCACACGCGCCGCCGGTGCCCGCAGAGTAGGCAGATGAACGACAGCGCACGCCAGCCGTCCGGTCCACCGCAGTTGCCAAGCCGCCAGGACCCGCGCGCGCTGGTCGAGAGCGCGCCGGTCACGCCGCTCGGACGGGCTTACGCGTCAGGCCCCTATGGCCAAGTGCCCGATGAGCAGGATCGCCTGCGCGCCACGCTCCTGCGGCACCTGCGCATCCTCGCAAAACGGCTTTGGATCATCCTCGCGGTCGCCGCGGTCCTTCTGGCGCTCGGCCTCGTGCGCACGCTCATGCAGACGCCGCTCTACTCGACCGCGGTCCGCATCCAGATCGACCGGCAGGCGGCCAAAATCGTCGAAGGCGGTGCAGTCACACCCGTCGATTATTTCGAGCACGACATTTTCCGGACGCAGTACGAGGTCCTGCGCAGCCGCGCCATCGCCGAGCGGGTGGCGTCGTCGCTCAAGGCGGGCGACGATCTCGATATGTTCAAGTCGCCCCGCAGCCTCTGGACGTGGTTCTCGGGGGCTTCGGCCCTCGATCCCGCGTCGGTCGATGCCCGCACGCGCGAACAATGGGCGGTCAGCATCATCACCGGCAATGTCGTCGTGCGCCCCGTGCCCGGCGCTCGGCTCGTTGACATCATTTACACCGATCCCTCGCCGGTGCGGGCAGCGCGGATCGCGAACGCCTACGCCGAGGCCTACATCAATCAGAACATTGACAAGCGTTTCCAGGCCAACGCCTACGCCAAGACGTTCCTCGAAGACCAGTCGCAGCAGCTGCTGATCCGCCTGCAGGAGTCCGAAAAGGCGCTGCTGCAGTTCTCCGAGGAGAAGCAGATCATCATCCTGAGCGAGAAATCGACGATCGCCGAGAGCAATCTCGCCGCCGCCAACGTCGCCCTGAGCAACCTGATCGCCGAGCGCATCCGAAACGAACAGATCTGGCGACAGGTCGAGGAGCACAAGGGCGTCGAGCTTCCCCAGTTCCTGACCAATGCCGTCATCCAGCACTTGCGCGCCGCGCGCAAGGCGCTCGAAACCGAGTACCAGGAGAAGCTGCAGACGTTCAAGCCTTCGTACCCGGCAATGGTCGAGATCTCGTCGAAGATCAAAGAGATCGATCGCCAGCTGGCAACCGAGGTACGGACCATCAAGGCCTCGCTCAAGGGGGCCTACGAGAACTCGCTCAAGCAGGAGCAGGAGACGCGAGCGCAGATCGACGCGCTGCGCGCGGAGGTTCTCGATCTCCAGAAGAACCTCATCCAGTACAACATCCTCAAGCGCGAGGTCGACACGAACCGCTCGCTGTACAATGGTCTCTTGCAGCGTCTCAAGGAAGTCGAGGTGGCCGGCGGAGTCGGAACCAACAACGTGTTCGTCGTCGACCGGGCGCTCGTCCCGCGGACACCAAGTTCGCCGAATCTGGTACGCGCACTCCTCCTCTGGCTGGCGCTGGGGCTCGGCCTCGGCGTCGGCTCGGCGTATCTCCTCGAGACACTCGACGACACGTTGCGCGGGCCGGACGACGTCGAGCAGATCACATCGCTGGCGACCCTCGGCATCATCCCGATGGCCGGCGCCGGAGCAGCCGTGGAGCAGGAGCTCTTGGAGCCGAGATCGGCGATCGCGGAAGCCTACAGGTCCTTCTGTACGTCGCTCCAGTTCTCTACCGACCGCGGGCTCCCGAAGACGCTGCTTATGACCAGCGCCGGCCCTTCCGAAGGAAAATCCATCACCGCGTTGGCGACAGCGCGCCACTTCGCGCTAATGGGGCTCAAAGTCCTGCTGATTGATGCCGATCTGCGCAACCCATCGCTCCATGCGAAGCTGAAGGCCGCAAACGGCGTTGGACTGTCAAACTATCTGACCGGTGGAGCGCGCCCGCCGGAAGCGATGCAGGCGACCGATCTCGCCAATCTCGCCTTCATGCCGACGGGTCCGCTGCCGCCGAATGCCGCCGATCTGCTTGCCAGTCCGCGCCTCCTTTCGCTGCTTTCCGAAGGCCTCGAGGTGTTCGATCTGATCGTGGTCGACGGTCCGCCGGTCATGGGGATCGCCGATGCGCAGCTGCTCTCGAACGCGACGTCAGCGACCGTGTTTGTTGTCGGCTCCGGGCAAGCACGCGCAAGCGCGGTGCGCGCGGCCCTGCGACGGATGGAGCTCGCGCGCGCGCCGCTCATCGGGACGATTCTGACCAAATTCGACGCCAAAGCCTCGGGCTACGGCTACGGTTACGGTTATGGGTACGGCTACGGCTACGAGTATGGCCGCAGCGGCGATGGTGCGCGGCATGGCGACAGGACGCATCACGCCATAGCGAGCGGGAATGGGTCGTCGCCACAGAAACTGGCTGGGTCCTGATGGAAGAGAGCAATGCGCTCCGGGTCGCCATCGACCTCTTTCAGGTTCCATCCCGGGTGCGGCGGGCCCGGCAGGCCGCGCTTCCCGATGACATTCCGTCGCTCCTGCGGATCGCGGCAGGAGAAGAGGAAGCCATCGCGGCTGCGGCGCAGGAGACCGGAAGATCGCCGGAGCTTGTCATTGCGGCGGCACAGTTCTTCGTCCGCCAGATCTTGCTTGCCCCCGGCGCCGACTGCTATCGCGTCCTGGGCTGTGCGAAAAGTGCGACCACCGGCGAGCTCAGGCGAAACCTCGCCCTGATCCTGCGGGGGCTCCACCCAGACGTCCCCGGCCAGGTTGAGAATGGTCTCTTTGCGCAACGGGTGACTCAAGCCTGGGAGATGCTGAAGACGGTTGAGCGACGCCGTGCTTACGACGAGGCGCAGCAGTCGGTTCAGGCGCAGGATGCCCACGAGACGAGGACGCATTTCGCGCTCGCATCGGGGCCGACAGGTACAGCGACCGCGCGGCCCCGTGCCAAAGTCCGTGGTCTCAGGCGCAAGCTCCGCCGATGGCTTGAAGGGTGAGCGAGGATCGCCGTTTATTGCGACGGAGTCTCCGTTACCCTGCTCTCTCACAGCCTCATGTCATTAGAGAAAGTCCGCGATGCGTAGCCCGTTGCCATTGCGCCTACTCCTGCTCGCCCTCGCGGGCCTGCTGATGGTGGCGGTGGCGCGCTATCCCCTTGCAACCTATCTTGCCGACGTGAACCCTCATCTTGCGCTGCGCCTCAATCCCGGTCATAGCGGGGCCTTGCTCGTCGCGGCGCAGCGTCTCGTCAGACAAGTTGAACTCGCCGACCAAGCAGAGCCGAGCGACCCGGCGCGGATCACGCGCTTTGCAGCCCCTTCGACATTGGGAGAGAACGCTCCGGCGACGCCGCGCCTTCCCGCCGCAATGCCCGCTGGCTCCGAAAGGCTCGCGCCTGAGGCGCGTGCCGAAGCCCTGCGCGAGGCCCGTGCCCTCCTCGACCGCTCGCTCGCCGGCAATCCTCTCAATTATCATGCCGTCACGCTGCGCGGCTGGGTGGAAGAGCTCGCGGCCGGAAGTACGCCCCCGCCCGAAGCGGCAATCCGCCTTTACCGGATGGCAGCGCGCCTGTCGCCGCGCGCGATCGCGGCGAACGACCGACTGATGCGATACCATTTCGAGCGCAAGGAGTTCGAGCAGGTGGCCCATTTCGCGGATCTGCTGCTGCGCACCAGCTCGCAAGCCCGCAGCGCCGTCATGCCGGTCCTCGCCAACGTCGCCGAAACGCCGGAAGCCCAGCATCTGGTCGTCAACCTGCTGCGAAGCAATCCGCCCTGGCGGGAGACCTTCTTCGAATTGCTGGTCAACCACATTTCGGACGCCAGGACGCCGCTCGCCCTGCTGCTGGCGCTCAAGGAGACGGCTCACCCGCCAAGCGACGCAAATCTGAAGCACTATCTCAACTTCCTCGTGGGCAAAAACTTCCATCAGCTTGCCTATTACACCTGGCTGCAGTTCCTGCCCCCGGAGAGACTGGCCACCGCCGGCCTCATCTTCAATGGTGGTTTCACCCATCAGCCGACGGGCGCTCCGTTCGACTGGACGATTGCGACGGGCGCAGGCGCTGCCGCCGAGATTGCGCCGCTTCCCAATGACCCCGAGCGCTCGGGCCTGCGGATCGAGTTCTCCGATGGCCGCGTCGTTTTTCGGGGCGTGTGGCAAACGCTGCTCTTGGCGCCTGGCACCTATGAGATTGCGGGCCGGTATCAAGGGGAGCTCATCGGCAATCGGGGTCTCAGATGGCGCCTGCTGTGCGTCGGGGCCTCCGCCATCCGACTGCTTGCCGAGACGCCGATGCACGTCGGCGTCACTCCGGCCTGGCGCGACTTCACGCTCAAATTCAAGATTCCAGACGAAGACTGCGGCGCTCAGATCCTGCGCCTCGAGCTCGACGCGCGCACGACGTCCGAGCGACTGGTTCGCGGCACGCTCTGGTACAGCGATCTTGTCGCCCGGCGGCTCGAAGACGCGCCCTCGCAGCCTCCGCGCATCGATCCTGGCAGCGACAATCGGCATTAGCCGCCCGCGCGTCGGGGGTCGCAGTCAGACCGCTCCGTGCACCCGTCCGGCTTCTGCACGACGCGGCGGCGGAGTGCGCCGCTGTCCGACCGGCGTCGCCAGCGTAGCGGCCGGATCAGACCCAGATTGCCTGGCGCAGCCCCCGCCGGTCGAGCGGCGGTGCGGCAGGAAAGGAGCGCGCCACTCCGGCCGCGATCCGTGCCGCCGTCCACGCACAGGCGCAGGCATCGAGGAGGTCGTCGTCGCCCGCCTCGGACCGGATCGTCTGCGACCGCGCGACGAGGTCCGCCTCGAATCCCTGTGCAAGGAGAAGCGTGCGGCGAAGCGCAAGGCCCGGGCCGTGAGGAGCCGACTTCACTTTCTTTGGCTCGCCGAGCGGCGTCTCGCCGTTCATCGCCCAGAACGCAACCTCCGGATGCGCCTCGAACACGCGGCGCTGCATCTGCGCCGACATCAACGCGTCGACCTCGCGGATCTTCGGAAACAGATTGTAGATCTGCTTCGAGACCTTACGCGGGGGGTCCGAATGCGCAAGGGCCAAGGCCGAGGCCGCACGATAGTCGTTGGCCCAGACCGCGGCGCGGGCCGGCACGGGAAAGACGGACGACTGTCGCAGCCCAAGCTGTGCGCGCGCCTCCGCATCGGCGCGACGCCCTCCCGGTCCCGACCGGTCCGGAAGCCCAATCGGGATGTCGACCGCAATGATCTCCGGCTGCTCGGGGAGCGCGAGGACGTGCGCAAAGTCCGGTACGATGCGCACCCGAGAAGCCTCGCGGCCGGTCAGATCGCGCAGCACCACGAGCCAGCCCGCGCGGCAGCCGTCGACGCCGGCGAGCCAGCGCGCCGGCATCATTATCGGCACTCCGGTTGCCTGTCCGCTGCCCCGGCGCCAGCGTCCTCCCTGAGGGACTCGATGGGCCATGGGGCGGCGCCGGCGAAACAGCGGGCGAGATGCGTCAGGCAGAGCTCATTGCGTCCCTCGCTGGCTGCGAGCACTGCGTCGACCTGAGCCGTGACCAGCGACAGCAGACGGCCCGCGGGAAGGCGATCGAGGCGGCATGCAAGCACCAGCGCCGCCAGCATGTCGCCCGTACCATGCGGCGCCTCTTTGCGACGAAGGACGCGGGCGCGCGCCACGGGATTGCCATTGCACACAACGAGATTAAGGAGTTCGCTGGGTTCCGCACCCGGCACGGATTTGATGACCATCAGCGACGGTCCGTTCAGAAGCGCCGCAGCGCAGGTCGCCGTCGCCTCCGACACGATCCGCACGCCTGCCAGGAACGATGCTTCGAACGCATTGGGCGTTGCGATCCCGGCAACGCCGAGCAGGTGATCGCCAATCGCCCGTGCTGTGTCCTGCGGGATGTAGAGACCCTTTGGCTCGTCGCCGAGGACGGGATCGCAGAGGACGACTGCCGCGGAATTGACGGCGCGAACCCGATCGATGGCGCGCCGCGCGAACTCCACGTGTGCGACGGTCGGCAAGTAGCCCGTGAGCACGGCGTCGATCTCGTCGAGCCAGCCATTGGCCTCGAGCGCAGCGAACATCCGGGTGAGCACGTCAACGGAAATCTGCTGCCCGGCGACGTGCGGATGTCCGGGATGGTTTGAAAGCAGGACGGTCGGCAGACCGATCACCTCGTGACCCAAAGCCTGCAGCGCCGGCACGATCGCTGACAGGCCGACGTGCCCGCGTGCAACCTGAGATGAGATGGCGAGGATGCGTGCCATGCCAGACCGTCATCGCGTTGGTGACCGGATGCGCTGCCGGGGCCAGCTGGACGGCCCGCGGCCGCCGGGGATCGCCGGCCCGTCCGACGCGCCAGACATGAGCGAGCCCGCCGCCGCCGTCAATAGACGTTCGATTCCCGCAGCGGCTCGTTTCGCAGCACGCGCTCGAAACCGAACCGCGAGAGATCGATCGTGACATAGCGGCCGTGAATCAGCAGCTCCGCAATGGCCCGCCCCGTGCCCGGCGAATGCTGCAGCCCGTGGCCGGAGAAACCGCAGGCCAGGACGAAGCCCGGCAGCTCGGGATGACGGCCGAGAATGGCGTTGTGGTCGAGTGTCGAGACATCGTAATGGCAGCACCAGGCGCTGTGCACCTTCAGCGTCTCCATGGCTGGCACGCGCCGCGCAAGACCCGGCCAGACGCGCTCGTCAAAATAGTCGTGATCGAACTCGAAATCCTCCGCATCCGGGTCCTCATGCTTGGGGGGAGCGATGCCGGTCAGGAAGAAGCGGCCCTCGGGGCGAAAATATAAGCCGGTCGGATCGGTCATCAGCCCCGCACCCGGCAGCGGCGTCGGGCAATCGACGACAAACACGAGCCGCTTGCGGGGCCTGACGGGAACGACCAGCCCGGCCATGGCGGCGACCTTCGCGGAATGCCATCCGGCCGCACACACAACAGTCTCGGTGGCAATCGCGCCCGCGCTTTTCAGCTCGACGGCGGCGATGCCCCGACTGTCGCGCTTAATGCCGGTCACTTCATCCGCGACATAGGTCGCGCCGCGTGCAATGGCGCCTTTGCGCAGGAGCTGGACGAGCGAGTTCGGATCGACCCATCCCTCGCCCGTGCGCCCCCAACCGGCCGCAGCGAGGTCATCGGCCTGCAACCATGGAAACCGACGCCGGATCTCTGCCTGGTCGAGCAACTCGGTGTCAGCGCCGAGGCTCTGCTGCAATCGGACATTGGCCTCAAGCGTTTCCCGGCCCTCAGGCGTCGCCATGATCAGGTAGCCGCGTTCGCGAAAGGAGACGTCGGCATCGGGTCCGAACTCCTCTCTGATCGCCTTGTAGAAGCCCACTCCGAACTGCGAGACGCGAATGTTCTCTGGCGTCGAAAACTGCTGGCGAATGCCGGCAACGGCGCGCGTGCTGGCGCACCACTGATAGCTCGGATCCTTTTCAACGACGACGACCCGGCCCTTGTAGCCATCGCGCATGAGGAAATAGGCGATGGCGCTTCCGACGGCGGCGCCGCCGATGATGACCACGTCAGCAGTCTGGCTCGCCATGCTGTGCTCCCTGCGCTCCGGCCCCCGGGGCAAGAATGCCGGACCGGCAGCGTCGAACCAAGCCGCATCGGACCGGCTGGAACCTTTGACGCAGCGGACGCGAGCGCAGTCCACCGGTCCCACCGCAGCGGTGCGCAGATGGCGCAGGGCGAAGCATCCCGGCGCGGCGCATCCATGCCCGACGCCGATGTGGCGAGACGCGGGACGCGCGGTCACACGTCCATGCCCGCCTGCCTGCGCCGCCGCCGGCCGGATTCGCGCTACTCAATCTTGATGTTCGCCGTCTTGATCAGTTCGGCCATCTGCTTGGTATCGGCCGCTCGGAAGGCGACCAGTTCTTCGATGGTCTGGATGACCGGAGCGGCGCCAGCAAGCCTGAGCTTCTCCACCATCTCGGGGGTCTTGGCGTGTTTGACGATCTCGGCGTTGAGGCGCTGCTGGATCTCCTTGGGCGTCCCGGCCGGCGCCCAAAGCGAGAACCAGATCGGCGCGTCGGAGTTCGGATAGCCGAGTTCGGTCAACGTTGGCACATCGGGGAAGTCGACGCTGCGGCTGGTGTGGTTCACATTGAGCAGATTGAGTTTGCCGGCCTTGACGTGCGGCAAGGTCACGGGCTCGTTCATCATGTGGATGCTGCCCGCGAGCAGATCAACAAGGGCGTCGGCGCCGCCGCGGTAGGGCACGTGCAGGATGTCGACGCCCGTGCGGAAGCGCAGCATCTCGTAACGCAGATGCGGTCCCGTGCCCGGTCCGGAAGACCCAAATGACAGCTTCCCCGGATTGGCCTTGGCGTAATCCAGCATCTGCTGGAACGTCTTGATGCCGAGCGAGGAGAGGATCACGAAGCCCGTGACGACATCGCCGAGCCTCGCGATCGGCTCGAGCTGCGCCGGATCGTAGGGGACCTTGCGCAAGAGCGGCAGATTAACCGTGGTCGTGTTCGAGGCAACGAGCAGGGTGTAGCCGTCCGGCGCCGACTTCACGACCGCCTCGGTGCCGATGATGCCGGAGGCGCCGCCCCGGTTCTCGACCACGAACTGCTGGCCGAAGATCTGGCCGAGCTTGTCGCACCACGGCCGCGCGACGACGTCCGTGCCGCCGCCTGCCGCGAACGGGACGATGACCTTCACCGGTTTGTTCGGCCAGTTCGCTTGCGCGCGAGCGACATGCGGCGCGGGAAATGCGGCCGCTGCAGCCCACGCGCCGGCGGCGCCGAGCTTCAGAAATTCACGACGATGCATATGACAATCCTCCCTGGCATGGATGATCGGGTGGCCGATCTTGCGCCGGCTCACCCTCAGACCTTCATTCGAGCTTGATGTTGCCGGCCTTGATGAACTCCAGATTGGTCTTGCTGTCGGCCAGCAGAGACGCCGCCATCTGCTCCGGCGTCTCCTGCGGCAGGATCGCGTTGACGAGCCACATCTTCTTCTTGAACTCCTCGTTTCTCGCGAGCTCCAGCATCTTGGCGTTCATCTTGGTCACGATATCCTTGGAGATGCCCGCCGGACCGTAGAATCCGAACCAGATCGGCACGTCGGCGTCCTTCACGCCGAGCTCCGTCAGGGTCGGGACGTTCGGAAAGTCCGGGTTGCGCACAGGACCGTTGATCGCCAGCAGGATCAGCTTGCCCGCCTTGGCGTGCGGCAGCGTGATCGGCTCATTCTGCATGTGAACATTGCCCGGCAGCACGTCGTTCAAAGCGTCGGCGCCGCCGCGATACGGAATGTGCAGGATGTCGAGGCCGAGCCGCAGCTTGATCGCCTCGAGGCGCAGGTGATTGGCGGTGCCGTTGCCGGACGACGCATAGGAGACTTTGCCCGGATTCTTTTTCACATAGTCGACGAACTCCTGCCAGTTCTTCACCCCGACCGAGGGATGGATCACAAAGCCATTGAGAACGTCGCCCGTCCGTCCGATCGGTACGAGGTCCTTCAAGGGATCATAAGGCGTCTTGCGCATGTGCGGCAGGATCGTGAGCGGCGCATTGGGCGTCATGATCAGCGTGTAGCCGTCCGGCGGCGATTTCACGAGAGCTTCAACGCCGATGGCGCCGGATGCTCCGCCGCGGTTCTCGATGACAAACTGCTGACCAAACGCCTTGCCGAGCTCCTCCGCCCATGGGCGGGCGATCGCGTCCGTCGCCCCGCCGGCCGCGTAAGGCACAATCACCTTGACCGGTTTGTCGGGCCACGATTGCGCGTACCCCGATGCAGCAGACAGCGCGGACAGTGCTGCCGCCGCAATCAATCTCTTCCAGGCCTTCGACACCAACATGCCTTCCTGCCTCCCATTTGTGCAGCAACCTTGCGGCCTGGCCCCGCCAGCCCATCGAGCCAGCAGCGCGCAAGCCGCCATCAGCGGGGAATTAGAGCAGCAAATCGCAGCAGCGGCCAGCACTGCGGATACCGACCCGGCGCGGAGAGCTTGCTGCAGCGCAATACGCAGGTCACCGCAATCCGCAAAAAGAATGACGCCGCGCGTGTTGCGCATCATCCGTCAAGCCCCCACAGTGATCGCGACCTGGCCGCGCGGTTCGGCACCCATTCGACCCCAAGGAGGATCATCATGGCAAAGCGCGTTGCACTCATCACCGGCGGAATGGGCGGGCTCGGCGAGACGATCTCCACCAAGATGGCGGATGCAGGCTACACGGTCGCGGTGACCTATTCGCCCTCCAACAAGACTTCTGCGCAATGGCTCGCCGACATGAAGGCGAAGGGCTACTCGTTCAAAGCCTACCCGTGCGATGTCGCAAGCTTTGAGTCCTGCGAGGCGTGCGTGAAAGAGGTCGTCAAGGACCTCGGACCGGTCGACATCCTGGTCAACAATGCCGGCATCACGAAGGACATGACCTTCAAGCGGATGACCAAGGCCGATTGGGACATCGTCCTTCGTACCAACCTCGACAGTGTGTTCAACATGACGAAGCAGGTTCACGACGGCATGATGGAGCGTGGCTGGGGCCGCATCATCAACGTGTCCTCGGTCAATGGCTCGAAGGGCGCGTTTGGCCAGACGAACTACGCCGCCGCCAAAGCGGGGATGCACGGCTTCACCAAGTCACTCGCGCTTGAGTCGGCGCGCAAGGGGGTTACCGTCAACACCATCTCGCCTGGCTACATCGGCACCAAGATGGTCACTGCGATTCCCGCCAACGTTCTTGAAGGCAAGATTCTCCCGCAGATCCCCGTCGGCCGGCTTGGCAAGCCGGAAGAGGTTGCCGGTCTCATCATCTATCTGTGCTCCGAGGAAGCTGCGTTCGTGACGGGCGCCAATATCGCCATCAATGGCGGCCAGCACATGCAGTGACGTCTGGGGGAACGATTGGCCGGGCTCGAAACGGCGGCCGCCCGAGATGGGCGGCCGCAAGCCTCTCGGCCACATGCGGAGCGAAGGAGCAGCGGCCAAAGCCCGCGAGCCTTGAGCGGGACAGCGAGTGCCATCGCGATCGCGCGCCCCCTGCAGCATGCCGCGCTGGTTCTGCCGACAGTACCTGCCATCAGCGCGCGCAGGATGTTCGCACGCGCTTCGAGGGCTGCGGCGCTGGCCGGTTTCCATCATCGCCCGCCGCACGGCGGGCGAGGTTTCGGCTCCCATCGCTTGGACGGACGCCGCCGGTGGCGGGCGCCAGTTGCGATCTGGCGCCATGGCGCGTTCGCGCGCGCCAATTCAACCCCACGGCCACGCGCGCACCGTGCTGCTAGAGCAGGTAGGGACAAATGCGCTTGCCCCCGCCGTAAGCGGTGAATGTTCCGGTGCGTCTGTCGAAGGACCTGTAGCGCGCGGCACAGCGGTCCAGCATCTCAGGGCTGGCGCGGCCTTCGACGATGGCCGGGGCCACAAGTTCGCCCATCATATCCGGACCGGAGACGATGCATTCATCGAGATCCGGCGCGCATTCCGGCAGCACGACGAGATTGATGGCGAGCGCCACCGGGTCATCGTCCGCGAGCACGTCGTACCAGTACCAGTACCAGAGGCCGGCCAACGGAAGACTGTAATAAATGCGCTTCCATCGCTGGCCGCCGCGCTTGAAGTAGAACGGTCTGTGGTGGTGCTGCCAGCCCGCCTTGCTGGCCCGGCGGGCTTCGCTGTGTGCCACGGCGGGCGGCTTCGGAGACCCCGGGTTCCTGCGCAGACCTGGGTTGAATGCCGTTGTGCCAGCCGGCAGCGTGCGCGGTCGTGCGGGCGTGACGCGCGAGCCCAGAAGCGGTGCTGTCGGCCGCACGACCTTCGGACCCTTCGGCACGACGACACGCGGCGGGCGCTGCGGAAGCTGTCGTTGTATGCGCGGCGTCACGGTCCGGCGCGGCTGGACTTGGATGCGGCGCTGCGCCGGCGGTAAGACGAGCCTGGGTGTCCGTTGCGGGGTAAAGCGGGGGCTGCGCGCCGCGGGCAAGGCGCGGGGCTGGGGAGCGGCACGGAACGAGCCTCCGGGCCTGACGGCTCCTCCGCCTCCCGGTCGTGCCGGCGCGGTTACTGCGCGGGGGGCGGTGACGGCCGTGCTCCCGGGTCCTTGCGCCCCGACGTCACCGGCGGTGGTGAAATGGATCGCCACGATGAGCCCTGCGAGCAGCTCGACCCTGCGATCCGGCGAGATCCAGGCCATGAGAAGCGCCTCCGATCGGGATTTGCATTTGCCGGTCAAAGTGAGATGGTGCGGCAAAGCTGCGCTTTGATGGTCATCAAGTTGTCTGGCTGGCGCGATCGCTTCGTCCATCGCGCCGTGCCGCGACGGCACGCAAGGCGCAAAGGAAAGCACGGCGTTCGCCATCCCCGGGAGGCTCCAGTGGCGCGTCACTTCGGAATGCTCATCCCTTCGACCAACACCACCTGCGAGGTTGAGCTTTGCCGGCTGCCGGCCGATCTCCAGGTACACACCGGGAGGCTCGGCAAGGCCGGCACGTCGCCGTTCGAGCCAAGCCTCGACGCCGACATCGCATACCAGTCGAAGCTGCTCGGAGACGCGAAGGTCGAGGTGATCGTCCTGGCGCAGACGTCAGCCAGTCTGTTTTCCGATGACTACGACGATGCAACGATGCGCCGCATGACGGACTCCGCGGGCGGCATCCCATCGCTGACGTCGGCTGTCGCGGTCGGCCGTGCGCTCAACGCCCTCGGCACCCGTCGGATTGCAATGGCGACCCCCTACTCGGAGGAGGTGATCGAGCGTGCCCGACGCTACTTCGAGCGCAGGCACGGCCTTGCGATCGTCGCTGCTCGAAGCCTCGGCGCCCAGGATGCCTACATGATTGGGAAGATGGATGCGAGCGTGGCCGAGGCGGTGTTCGCGCAGATCGACCGGCCCGACGTCGAGGCCCTGCTCGTGCCCGGAGGTAACTTTCCGACGCTTCACGCCATCGGTCCCTGGGAGCGCCGCTTCGGCAAGCCCGTGGTCACGACCAATCAGGCTATGCTCTGGGGCGCCATGCGCACCATGGGCCTTGCCACGCCAGTTCCTGGCTGGGGTCGCTTGCTCGAGACACAACCTGTGGGCTGATCGCCTCTGCGGATTCCGTTGAGCCCGCGCGCGGCCATCTCGCGCCGCTTCCGTCCCGGCGTGCGACGCTACTTACTGCATGGTGATGCCGACGTCCTTCACCAGCTTCGCGAAGCGCGCGATGTCGGCGGTGATCTCGGCCCTGAAGGCGTCCGGGCTGCTGAAGGCCGGCGTCAGTCCGTTCTGGATCATCTTCTCGGCCATCTCGGGCTCGGCCAACACGCGCTTCAATTCTCCGCTCAGGCGCTCGACGATGGCGGCAGGCGTGCCGGCCGGCGCCGCCATGGCGTAGAACTGGGGCAGCACGGTCTCAGCGCCACCGCCCGCCTCGGCGACTGTCGGCACGTCGGGAAGCTGGCTCACCCGTTTGTCTGAGCCGACGGCAAGAGCCCTGAGCCGACCGCCGCGAATGAACGGCACGGCGCCCGTCAGCGCCGCAAGCGTCGCCTGCACCTCGCCCGAGACAGTCGCGGCGAGCGCAGGGCCTGCCCCTTTGTACGGCACGTGCAACAGCGAGACGCCAAGATGGCGCGCCATGGCTTCGACCGAGAGATGGCCCATGCCGCCGACGCCCAGGCTGCCGTAGGACACGGCCCCCGGCTTCGCCTTGGCCATGGCCCTGAACTCCGCCAGCGTCCTGGCTTCGACCTTGGGATTGACGACGAAAACGAACGGACCCTCCGCCACTTTGCCGATCCAGGCGAATGCCGCGAGCGTGTCGTAAGGCAGGCTCGGCATGAGGCTCGGGTTGATCGCCATGTCGCGCAGAAGGAGCAGCAGAGTGTAGCCGTCCGGCGCTGCCTTCGCGACGGCATCCGCGCCGATGGTCGTTGCGGCACCGGGCTTGTTGTCGACGACAATCGATTGCCGGAGGCCCTCGCCGAGCCTCTGGGCGAGCAGCCGGCCGAGGAAGTCGGCACCGCCGCCTGGCGGAAACGGCACGACGAGCTTGATCGGCTTCTCCGGCCAGGAGCCCTGAGCGAACGCCCGCGGCATCGCCAGGACGGCGGCACCGGCCACTCCTGCGGCGAAACGACGACGTGTGATGGGTCTCATGCGACACCTCCTTCGCCCGCGGCGTGACCGTTGTCGCCGGTTGCGCCCGCTCCTCGAAGCTCGCGGGCGTGCGGCTCAAACCTTGAGGCCGCGCAGATGCTTCTCGCGCGCCATCGCGGCCTGCATGAGGAACGGCATGTCGTTGCCGGCAAGCACCATCTTCACGCCCATGCCGATGTACTTGGTCAGTCCGTCGTCCGTGTAGACGCCGCCCATGCCCGCCCACTTCTTGTGCTTCCTGCAGGCGTCGATCACGGTCTTGTAGGCCTTCTCGACCTCCGGGTGCGTGAGCTGCCCCGGGAGCCCCATTTCGAGCGTGAGGTCGCTCGTTCCGATCAGCAGCACGTCGATGCCCTTCACGGCCGCGATCGCCTCGGCATTCTTGATTGCGAGCGGGCTCTCGAGCATGACGACGACAAGAAGATTGTCATTGACGATCTTCGTCGAGTCCGCCGGCGGCAGTTGTGCAAAAGAGAGCTGCGGCATGGTTCCGCCGATGGAGCGATGGCCGACGGGCGGATAGCGCAGGCGATCGGCGATGGCCTTCGCTTCCTCGGGCGTGTCGACATGCGGCATGACGATGCCGTAGGCGCCGCCGTCGAGTGCGCGCGTCGCCATGTCGAGCTGGCCCTGCGGCACCCGCACGATCGGCGAAATGCCACACGCGTTGGCGGTGACCGAAATCTGCACGGCCATGTCGAGCGTCATCGAATTGTGCTCGCAGTCAATGAACAGCCAATCGTAGCCGCAGGTCTTCATGGCCGGCGCGATGTCGACGGTGCGCGCCTGGCGAAGCCCCACGCCGATGGCGAGTTCGCCCTTCTTGAGGCGCTCGCGCGCCGGGTTCTTGCCGAGTGCAGCCATGCAGGGGTCTCCGGGCTATCTGTTTGAGGCTGAGAGAGCGGAACGCGACACGTTAGTTAAGAAGCTTAGCCATCGCCGGCGCCCGCCGGCAACGTGTGGCCTCGTCCTCACGCAGCCCGGGGGCGGCGCGTCTTGCGAGGTAGGCGCCGCCGGATGTGACCGGCACGATGCCTTGGGGGCTCCGGATAAGCGGTCCGTTGGGGGGCTGAAGGTCTTTGCGATGACGGATTGCCGCTCGCCGCGAGCCATGCAATGATTTTTTAAGCTCACCCGTGGCATGGCCGGCTTAGAAAGAAGTGGGCGGCCAATATTGCCGGCAGAGATCCTATGTTGGGAGGATTGCTCGATGGCCGGCATTGCAGACATAGCCGAGAAATTCTTCGTTGCCTGCGAAGCGGGAAAGGGCTGGGACGGATGCAAAGCCTATTGTACGCCGCAGGCGACATTTTCAGCCCAAGCGGAGCCGCTCGCGGACGTCAGAACGCTCGAAGGCTACTGCAACTGGATGGCGGGTGTTCTTGGGCCGCTGGCCGATGGCCGCTACGAACTGAAATCGTTCGCCGTCGACCCGGTTCGCAATAACGTGGCTGCCTACGCCGTCTTTCATGCCACGCATACCGGACAGGGCGGCCCCGTGCCGCCCACGGGACGGAAGACAGCGACCGATTACGTCTACGTCATGCAATTCACTGGCGACAAGATCAGTCACATGACGAAGATCTGGCATTCAGGTCTGTGCCTGAAGGAGCTTGGGTGGGCTTGACGCGTAGGGACGCATCGCCGTGCCTCGTTGGCGTGCGCAGGGCCCCTAAGATGTCCGCCGCCGCGGCCGATTGATCGCGCGGCAGATCCACAATGCGACAACGGACCGCCCGGGGGCTCGTGCGCCGATGATCCTTCAGCGCGCCGAGCCCTCGGCGTCCCCGGGGCGGGGCCTGAATTGCGGCCGGTCCAGACACTGGCTTGCCGCGGCGGGAGAAATCGATATAAAGGGGGTCTTCTCCCGCTCCGGCTGAAGGCTGAACGGGGACCGTGGCAAAGTGCGCCTCCTGGCGCTCCGGGTCACGGCGGTCCGCCTGCTTTTGGGTGGATTTCCCCGGTGTCTTCGCTCTTTGGGTCGTCTTCTCTGGGCCATCCCGTCTTCGGACCGGGCGGCCCGACAGAGGCTACGCGCCGGTGTGGACAACCAGGAAGGATGGCCAAGGCATGCCGCTTTACGAGCATGTGTTCCTTGCGCGTCAGGATGTCTCGCAGGCTCACGTCGAGGCCCTGACCAAGGAATTCACTCAGGTGATCGAGGATGGCAAGGGAAAGGTCGGCAAGACCGAGTACTGGGGCGTCAAGTCGCTCACATTCAAAATCAAGAAGAACCGCAAAGCCCATTACACGCTGATGAACATCGACGCGCCGCCCGCGGCGGTGGCGGAAATGGAGCGGCGCATGGGGCTTCACCCCGACATCCTGCGCTTTCTTACGGTCCGCGTTGAAGAGCACGAGACGGAGCCGTCGGCCCAGATGCGGCGGAGCGACCGGGATGAGCGCGGCGACCGCGGGCCCGGCGGTTTCCGGGGCGACAGAGGCGGTTTCCGCGGCGGCGATCGCGGCGGGATGCGCGGCGGTGACCGTGGCGACAGGCCGCCGCGGGCTGACCGTCCCCCGCGCGAGGGTGGCGGCCGGGCCGATCGCGCTCCCCGCGACGGCGCTTTCGGCGGCGACCGGCCGCCCCGTTCCTTCAACACTCCAGGATCTGAGAGGACCTGATGGCCGACGTCTCCGCTTCCGCACCTGCCGCCCAGGCGCGCCGTCCGTTCCATCGCCGGCGCAAGACCTGTCCGTTCTCGGGTGCCGCAGCCCCCAAAATCGACTACAAGGACAGTCGTCTGCTCGGCCGCTACATTTCCGAACGCGGCAAGATTGTCCCGAGCCGCATCACGGCGGTATCCGCCAAGAAGCAGCGCGAGTTGGCGCGGGCCATCAAGCGGGCGCGCTTCTTGGGCCTGCTGCCTTACGTCATCAAATAGGCAAACGCGTCCTGTCGGCGCCGGGCCCAGGTGCCCGGCCGGCAGGCTTGAGGTTGGGGCGGTTGTCATGCCGCCTCTAACCGCCACTGCGCGGGACAGCTCACATGCCGCCACCCTTCATCCTCATCGGCGTTGCCGCGGGCCTCGCTTCGGCAGCGCTGTTCGCGTCGGCGACCATGGGCGGTCTCGGTGGACGGCTCCTGCTCTACTTTCTGGCGCCGCTTCCGGTCTTTCTCGCCGGCCTCGGATGGGGCTCGGCGTCCGCCGCCATTGCGGCCGTCGCGACGGCAGCGGGCTGCGCGCTGTTGCTCACCGTCAAGGGAGCGGCGGTCATTCTGCTCACGCAGGGCATTCCCGTCGCGGTTCTCTGTCATCTCGCCCAGCTCAATCGCACCGTCGCCATCGGCGACGTCGGCGACATGCGTCGCCCGCCTGCGACCACAGTCGAGTGGTATCCGGTCGGCCGCCTCATGGCTGCAGCGGTCTGGATGTCCGGCGCCATCGCGTTCTTCACGGTTTTTCTGCTCGCATCCAGTCTCGATGACCTGCGCAAGATCATGCGCGGGATGCTCGAGGAGTTCCTGAAGTCGGTGCCCGCGCTGGGCGACCGCAAGCTCACGGAGGCCGATCTCGCGGCCCTCACCGATGTGGCCGTGCACGTGATGCCGGCGCTCGCGGCGCTGTTCTGCCTCGGCGGCCTGCTGGTGAATTTCTATCTCGCAGGCCGGATAACGCTGGCTTCCGGGCGACTTCCCCGGCCATGGCCCGACCTCGCGCTCATGTCCTATCCGCGCGGATTCGGCCTCGGACTCGCCGCATCGCTCCTGCTCACCTGGCTGCTCCCCGGCTACAGCGCCCTCGCCGCGTCATCCTTCGCCGGCGCCTTCCTGCTTGCCTTCACGCTGCTCGGACTCGCCATCGTCCACGCTGCAACGCGGGGCACCGCCGCCCGCCCCTTCATTCTTGCCGGCGTCTACCTGGCGCTGTTCATCCTCAACACCTGGGCTGCCGTGGCCCTCGCCATCATCGGCACGCTCGAGCCGGTACTTCCGTTCCGGCGGCGGCCGGCTCCGCCACGCCCGCCTCCCGATGCAACCAGCTAGGCGGCATCGCGCCGCATATCATGACACCCGGAGACAACAAGGAGTTCACCCATGCAAGTGATCCTGCTCGAGCGCATCGGCCGCCTCGGCCAGATGGGCGACGTGGTCAAGGTCAAGGACGGCTTTGCCCGCAATTTCCTTCTGCCGCAGGGTAAAGCCCTGCGCGCGACCGAAGAGAACAGGAAGCGCTTCGAGAAGGAGCGCGTGCAGCTCGAGGCGCGCAACCTGGAGCTCAAGAAGGAGGCCGAGGCCGTCTCCGGCAAGCTCGACGGGCAGACGTTCGTCTCGATCCGGCAGGCCGGCGACACCGGCCAGCTCTACGGCTCCGTGTCGACGCGCGACATTGCCGAAGTGGTCAGCGCCGGCGGCGTTTCCATCAGCCGGAACCAGATCCTGCTCGACAAGCCGATCAAGGCGCTTGGGATTCACGAGGTGCGCGTTCAACTTCACCCTGAGGTGATCGTCAAGGTGAAGATCAACGTCGCCCGTTCACCCGAGGAGGCGGAGCGTCAAGCTCGCGGCGAGGATGTCACGGTCTTGCGCGAGGAGGCGCTGGAGCTCGAGACGTTCAGCGCGGATGCCGTTTTTGAGGAGGGCGCGCGCCCGCAGGGTGAGGAGGATGCCGGCGAGACTGCGAAAAGCTGACCTCCGCAGGCATGTTGCTGCCCGTTCCCTTGCGATCTCGAGGCCTTCGTGGGCGGCGGGGACATTCCGCCGCCCTCGCCGAGCGCCGTGCAAGGCGTTGCGGCCGGGCGCGCTCAATCGCCGCGCAGGAGTCTCCCGGCAACGGCTGTCCGAATTGTTGCATTGGCGCACCTTCGCCTTTGCGTGGGCGCTATGATGCGCGTAAAACTCAATGATTTCAATGAATATGAACCGCGCCTGAATGTGGCCTTCAGGCACCATTTAGCGGGCCGCCGGAACCACGCCTGAATCCTGGTGTTTGCTTCTCGCATGCCTCGGCGAGCGAGGCAGCATCAACCAGGACCTGACAACCATGAAAGCCAAGCTTCTTTCCGCCACTGCGCTGACCCTCGCGCTTGCGATGCCGGCGGCGGCGCAGGACAATAAGCCCGCAACCGGCGCTCCCGCCGCCCCGGCCGCGAAGGTCGAGGCTGCGAAGACCGGCCCGGCTACTCCGGCAGCCCCGGTTGCTCCAGCCGCAAAGCCGGTCGAGGCCAGCAAGCCCACCGATGCGGCTAAATCCGGCGCCAAATCGGCCGAGACGCCGAAGCCGGCGACGGCGGGGCAGCCGGCCCCGAACTCTGCCGCAACGCCGGCGAAACCCGAGGAGAAGAAAGTCGAGGCGGCAAAGCCCGTAGCGCCTGCCGCGGCTCCCGCGAAGGTCGAGGATAAGAAGGTCGAGGCCCCGAAGGGCGCCGGCGTGACGCCGGCAGCGGCTCCGGCCGGCACCGGCGGACCGGCCGCGGCGCCGGCCACGGCAAAGCCCGCCGATACGCCGAAGGCCCCAGAGCCCAAGGTCGAGATCAAGAAGTAAGCGCTTAGCTTGCGATCGTGTGGCGGCGACTCGGCCCCGGCAATGCGAATTGCCGGGGCCTTGTGCGTCTAAGGGCTGCCGGGGCTGCGTCAGCTACCGGGCGAGCCGACTCTCTTCGATCGTTTCCTTCGCAGCACTCGAGCGCTCAGGGAGCCAGGGCGTCGGCCAGTGACTTGAAGTCCGGCACGATCAGGTCCGGCTGATGGGGGGACTGGCCGTAAGGCCGCTTCCGCCTGTCGACGAACACGGCACGAAAGCCATGAGACTTGGCCCCGATGCAATCGAAGGCGTGATTGGCCACGAAAATGCAACTCGCGCGCTCGATCCACGGAAAGCGCGCGTTGATGAGCTTTTCCGCCGTCGCGTAGGTCTTCCAATGCGGCTTGAAGTAGCCCGCCTCTTGGACGGAAATCGTGAGATCGAACGGAAAGCCGATGTGGGGCTTGGCCGCTTCGAGCATGTCGCGGTCGCCATTCGAAAGGATCACCAGCTTGTAGCGCTTGGCCAGCCGACCGAGCGCCTCGACGACATCGGGAAAGGGCTTCAGACGCTCGATCTCGGAGACCAGCGACTCCACCTCGGTCTGCGTATGCGCGATGCCGCAGCGGTCCATCACCTGCGACACGGCACGATGCCCGATCTCGCGATAGGGTGTGTGACCGCGGTCGAGGAGCGCATCGATCATGCTGTCCTCGAAGTGGGTGCGCCGCCACCAGGTCACGAAGCTCGACGGATTTCCGGTCCATCCCTTCCGCGCGAGGAACGGCGTCACCGCCTCGGTGAGCCCCTTCTGCATGTCAACGATGGTGCCGTACTGATCAAAAATGAGAGCTTTGCCCTCGCGACGCAGCAGGTCGACGGTCGCGGCCATGAGGTTCCTCACCTTGTTTTCTTCGTGGGCTTCCGCGTAGGTTTGCGGGACGCCGTCGTCAAGCGGCGGTCGCCGCCTGTGGGCCCATCGTCATCGCGCGCGGGAGTTCTCCATGGCCTACCACATCGGTTTGCTCCTCTTTCCCGACATCACCCAGCTCGACATGACCGGCCCTTACGAGGTCTTCACCAAGTTCCCGAATGCGGTGGTGCATCTCGTGGCGAAATCGCTCGCGCCCGTCGCAGCGAACGGCGGCATGAAGATTCTGCCGACGACGACGCTCGCGAGCTGCCCGCAGCTCGATATCGTCTGCGTGCCGGGCGGCGCCGGGATGAACGCGCTCCTCAACGATACCGAGACGCTTGACTTTCTCCGCCGGCAGGCGGCCGGCGCGAAGTACCTGACGAGCGTCTGCACCGGCGCGCTTGTGCTCGGGGCCGCGGGACTGCTCAGGGGCCGCCGCGCCGCGACGCACTGGATGAGCCGGGAGATGCTCGCCGAATTCGGCGCCATTCCGGTCGCTGAGCGCGTCGTGAAGGACGGCAACGTCATTACCGGAGGCGGCGTCACCGCCGGAATCGATTTCGCACTGGTGGTCGCCGCCGAGGCCTTCGGCGAGGAGCTCGCGAAATCGATCCAGCTCGGCATCGAGTATGACCCGCATCCGCCGTTCCACGCGGGTTCTCCCGAAGGGGCGGGCCCGCTCATCACGGCAAAGGCGCGCGCCGCGGCGGCCGGACGACAGGCCGAACGCGCCGCAGCCGTCAAGACAGCAGCGGCTCGCCTCGCCGGCGGCTAGGCGGGCGCGGCGCATCGGACCCGAGCCGAGACCGCCGAGGGTTGACCGAACGGCCCGGCCTGCCGGTTACGCGGCGGCCCCCATCACTGCCTTGACCTCAAGATACTCCTCGATGCCGAAGCGGCCCCATTCGCGGCCATTGCCGGACTGCCGGTAGCCGCCGAAGGGCGCCTTCGGATCGGCCGGCGCCATGTTGATCGTCACCATGCCGGCGCGGATCTGCCGGGCGACCCGGTGCGCGCGCGCAAGGTCCCTGCCATGCACGTAGCCCGCGAGTCCGAAGGGGTGGTCGTTGGCGATCCGGACCGCGTCCGCCTCATCGGCATACCCCATGATCGCGAGGACCGGCCCAAAGATCTCCTCGCGCGCGATCGTCATCGCCGGGGTAACATTCGCGAAGACGGTCGGCTTCACGTAGTAGCCCTTGTCGAGCCCCTGCGGCCGGCCGGTACCGCCCGTCACGAGCTCGGCCCCTTCCCTGATCCCGGCTTCGATCAATCCCTGGATCTTTGTCCACTGCGCCGCCGAGACAACGGGGCCCATCTCGGTGTCGGCTCGCGACGGATCGCCGACCTTCACCGCCTCGGCCACCGCCTTGGCGATCCGGGCTGCTTCCGCCATCTGCGACTTCGGCACCAGCATCCGTGTCGGGGCGTTGCAGCTCTGACCGGAGTTGCGGAAGCAGAGCTTCACGCCCTCCGTCACCGCCTTCTCGAGATCGACGTCCTCGAGAAGGATGTTCGCAGACTTGCCGCCGAGTTCCTGGCCGACCCGCTTGACGGTCGGTGCTGCGCGCTGAGCAACGTCGATGCCGGCCCGCGTCGACCCGGTGAAGGAGATGCAGTCGATGCCGGGGTGCGCGGCGATGGCCTGCCCAACCGCGGCATCGCCATGGACAAGATTGAAGACGCCTTTCGGCACGCCGGCCTCATGCAGCATCTCGGCGATCAGCGCGGCGGTGAGCGGCGCCAGCTCCGAGGGCTTCAGCACCATGGTGCAGCCGGCGGCGAGCGCAGCGGCGACCTTGCAGCAGATCTGGTTGGCCGGCCAGTTCCAAGGCGTGATCATGCCGACGACACCGATCGGCTCGCGCACCACCGTGCTCGCACCGATCTTCTCCTCGAAGTGAAAGTCCTTCAACACCTCGTGCGCGACGCGGAAATGTCCCATGCCGGCGCCGGCCTGGAAGCGGGTCGCGAAAGAAATCGGAGCACCCATTTCGGCTGACATGGTCTGGCCCATCTCGGTGAAGCGACGCTTGTAGATCGCCGCAATTCTCTCGAGCAGTTGCAGGCGCTCCTCTCGGCTCGTCTGCGCGAAGCCGTCGAATGCCCGCCGTGCGGCGGCGACTGCCTTATCAACGTCCCGCGCGCTGCCAAGCGCCACCTGCCCGCGGACGGTCTCGGCGGCGGGCGAAATCAGATCGGCGAGCCGCGGCTCAGCCGGCGCCACCCAGGTGCCGTCGATATAGAACTTCGTCGCATCAAGCTCGGCCATCGCTGTTTCCCCAAATCCGACGCTGCATGAAGATTTCACTTAAGAAGTTCATGCACCCCGCGTTCTGTCAACGTGACCGAGAGAGGTTGGCGGCAGGCCAAAAGGAAAAGGGGCCGCTTTCGCGACCCCTTCCGTCTGCCAGCGGCAGACTATGCTGCCTGTGAGGCGGGACTTGGTAACCTCCGTTCCTCCTGAGAGGGCTGTTCTCCCTTGAGGGCGATCCCGATGTATCTCACACGTCCTGCGATCTTTGCTTTGGTGACGTTGAGTTCACCGAATTCACGACCAAAGGTTGGTAGTGCCAGCGGTTCCTTCTCCTGTTCCTCACACCAGGCACAGTAATCCTCGTAGAGCGTGGTAGCGGTCAGGCTCGAACCTTCCGCCGCTTCGATGCGCTCCTTGAAGAAGCGAGCGACATCCGTCTCCGGCGCGGTCTGTCGCGGCAGCGGCGCAGACCTGTTGTCGTTGGCAACGACAGGCGCTTTCTCCGGCATCAGAATGGCCTGCGAGGCTGGCGCGACATTGGCCTGGCCGACAGGAAGCGACGACGGAATGAGCTCCGGAACGCCCGGGGCTTCGCGCTCATGGAGACGCCACGTGCTGAAGGCCACATACATGCCGAAGCCTGAGCCGATCTCGAGGAGAAGCGCCACAAACACGGCAAGCGCCGTTTGCACATCCTCAACCTTGATCGCCAGTCCGAAGAACGCCGCAAGCTTCGCGAGCACGGCTGCCTGCGGATCAGCCTCGGACATCACCGCCTTGGAGTCGACGGCGGCGAGCTTCGCTTTTACGGCGGCGACTTCCTTGCGCACAGTATCCGCCTGCTGCGCCGAGGCAAGCTCGGCAGAGAGAGTGTGGAACTGCTGGCAGAAGTCACGATTGGCCTTGCCGTTTACCTCGGTGCACCCTTTCGTCCAGGCCCAGAACCGCTGATTCTTGAGCCCATCGAGCTCGCTCTGCACCGTGCGAGCGGGCCGATGCTGCGGGATCCAGCTCAGCTGATCCTCCGCGCGCTTCAGTTCCGCGCGCAGATCCTGGTAGGACACAGACTTGACCGCACGATCGCCCGAAGTGTCGTAGCGATTGAGAGCGGCATGTCCAAGTGCCGACGTCAGGGAGTACCCCGTCACGACAACCCAGACGACCGCCGAGGCCGCGGCCTGCGACCACATGCGGTTTCTGATCGCGGCAAAGAAAAAGAACGGAACCAGCGCCTTGAAGCAGTCAGCGGCAGCACTTGCGGCCCCGTAGATCTGCCCATCCAGCTCGGTCTTGCCGAGGCTGAATCCGAAGCGCCAGTTCATCGCAGCCGATACGGCCAGCAAGACCGCGGCTGCGAGAACGCCTAGCACGCCTAGAACGTGTCTCATTCGTTGAGGCCCCCTACCCCTCGGGGAGCGACCGTACGATATACGTTAATCTCGGCGCCCTGGGAAACGCGCACCCTGAGACGTTACCGATCTGGTCCTGGGCACCGCCGTTGGCATCCCTTCCTGGATGCCGACCGTTCATTCCGTTGAGCCCCACCCTCGCTGCAACGAGGGCGGCCGGATCGGTCGCAACACGGTTGCCAAGTGACGAAGGCCCATCACTCTCGCTGACTTATGCACAAAGCACCGCCGCCGCTAGGCGGGACCTTATGCACATTCAGACTCGATGGGCGCCAGACCACGCGAAAACGGAACAATCCGTCTCATGCGTTGTGAGCTACGCGATTCGACATTGGTTGTCAGGTAGTTAACTTCGAGACAGCCGGATCGCTTCCCGTTTTTGGCACGCGCGCTCGCCCGGCTCGCCGGCTTACTTCAGCGCGACATCACCGGAATTCTCCCCAAATCATGCACAGGCGCCGCCGCGATTTCCACAGGATGAGGCCATATTGTCTCCACATTTAGTATTCGAACGATGCGTTCGCCCCCAAATACAGTTGTCGAGTGCGGAGTTTTCGTTGGCTTGACCCGGCGCCTGCTGGAGCGCGGTGACGGCGCATCAACAGCGTGGGCGGCCCGTCCCGCCGTTGCCGACGGGCAACTCCGCAGGCTCCTTTCCTTGGGCGTCATTCGCGCAGCAACTCGGCGTTGATCGCAATCTCGATCTCGTCCGACACCAGGGGCGTGCCGCGCGACAGGCCCCAGTCGCTGCGCAGAATCCGCGCGCTCGCCCGGAAGCCTGCAACAAATTTGCCGACGAAGTTCGCATTGAACTGGGCAAGCGGGTGATCGCCGGCAAATGTCATTGTCACGTCGAGGGTCACCGGCTTCGTAATGCCGAGCATGGTGAGCTCGCCCCAGACCTCGGCCGACTTCTCGCCGGTGCGCTTGACGACGGTGCTGCGAAAATCAATGCGGGGATGTCGCGCAACGTCGAAGAAGTCGGCTGACTTGAGATGCTTGTCGAGCTCAGGCACCCCGGTCCACAGGCTTGCCGCCTTCATCGAGACCACGAGTTCGGCGTCCTCGGGCGAGTCCATGTCGAGCTGCAGGCGTCCTTCGAAGTCGGTGATGCGCCCGAACTGGCGCGAGATCCCGAGCCGGTCCCAGCCGAAGGTGATGTTGGTGTGCTGGCGATCGAGGACATAGGTTGAAGGCGCCGCTTGCGTGTGCACCGGACCCTGACAGACGATCAGGGCTATTGCGGCGACCGCCCCGCACAGCTTCGTCCAAACGATGGCTCTCGATGTCATGGAACCCGGACCTCCTCGGTGCCCGATTTAGGGTGCCGGCGCCGCGGCCTGACCGGCCCGTCGACCGGAGCTTTGCGGGTTGTCGCGCCGAACGCGACGAAATTGGGGCAACGCGTCCCCGGACTCAGCCTGCCATGCGACGGCGTTCAGAGACCCGCTGCCATGCCGCCATCGACCGCTAGTTCGGCGCCGGTCACGAAGGCGGCATCGTCGGAGGCAAGGAAGAGGGCGCATCGCGCCACGTCCTCGGGTGTGCCGAACCGACGCATCGGCGTCTTGTCCAGAAGCGCCTTGCTGAACATTGGGTTGCGCAGAACTCGTTCCGTCAGTGCCGTTTGGATGAAGCCGGGCGCCAGCGCGTTCACTCGAATGCCGAACGGGGCGTACTCCACCGCGAGGGCCCGCGTGAGCGCAGAGATGGCGCCTTTGGTGGCGGAGTAGCCGGCGAGCTGGCGAAGACCGCGGTGGGTCATGATGCTGGCGAGATTGATGAGCGAGCCGCGGCCGGACTTGCGCAAAAGCTCGAAGCTGTCGCGCGCGACGCGCACGACGCCGTCGAGATTGACCTCCCGCATGCGGACCCAGTCGGCGTCGGAGAGGTGGCGGAAGTCGGAGCGCACGTTGATGCCCGCGTTATTGACGACCACGTCGAGGCGCCCATGGCCGGTCTCGACGGCGCGCAGCAAGGCGGAAACATCCTGCCCGCGCGAGACGTCGGCCGTCACCGCCCGGGCGCGACCGCCCTTCTCCGCAATCCTCTGCGCAACTGCCGCAGCAGATGCGTCATCGACATCGCTGACGTAGACGAATGCGCCTTCGGCTGCGAACACCCGCGCGACCGCCTCGCCGATTCCCTTGCCGCTTCCCGTAACGAGCGCGATGCGCCCTTCGAGACGGCTCATGCCCGAGAGCTCCCATTCATGTCCATGCTTGGCCGGACCACTAGCGGCTGGCCGGCACCCTGGCAAGTTGCTGCCGTTGGGAGCGCACGAGCCCTCCTCGGGATCGCCCGCCTCGTCGGGAGGGATACGGCACCGTCGGTTCAACGGCCGCCGCGTCTGCAGGCGCCCGAGCCGCGGCCGCGTTCCCCTTTGGCAACCGTCCTCATCCTGGCTTTGCGGCCAGAAGGAGCGGATTGCACCGCTCGGGGCCACCGGCTGGTCCGTTCGCCTCACTTCGACCGAGAAGGACGCGACGCGCCCGCGGCCTCGCCCGCTTTGCGGGGCTACTCTGCCGCCGGCTTCGGAGGCAGCCACTTCTCTCGCAGCGTGACGAGCTCCTCCGCCGCACTCGGATGCAACGCCATCGTCGCGTCGAAATCGCTCTTGCGCGCGCCCATCCGCATGGCGATCGCTGCCATCTGCACGATCTCGGCCGCATCGGGCCCGAGCACATGACACCCAATCACGCGTTCGCTGTCTGAATCGACGACAAGTTTCATCAACATGCGCTCGTCGCGGCCGCCGAGCGTGTACTTCATCGGCCGGAAGCGCGTCTTGTAAATGTCGATCTTGCGGAACGAACTTCGCGCCGCCGCCTCGGCGAGGCCCACGGTGCCGATCTCGGGCTCAGAAAAGACGGCCGTCGGAACGAGGTCGTGATCGACCGACCACGGCCGGCCGCCGAAAACCGAGTCGGCGAAGGCGTGCCCTTCGCGGATTGCGACGGGCGTCAGGTTCGCGCGATCGGTGACGTCGCCCACCGCATAAATCGAGGGCACGCTCGACCGCGAGCTCGCATCGACGATGATTTCGCCGCGCGCTCCGAGCCGCACACCGGCCTGCTCGAGGCCGAGCCCGCGCGTGTTCGGCGCGCGGCCGGTCGCGATCATGACGGCATCGACGTCAAGCTGCCGGCCGTCGGTCAGGAAGACCCGCCGCCCGACAGGCGCGCTGGTGCGCTTGTGGGCCTCGATACGAGCGACGTTGACAGCGGTGATGATTCTGACCCCGCGCTTGGCCATGGCGGCGGAGAGATCGTCGCGCAGGTCGTCATCAAAGCCGCGCAGGATTCTCTCGCCGCGATAAACGAGGGTCGTCTCGACCCCGAGCCCATTGAAGATGCCCGCGAACTCGACCGCGATGTACCCGCCACCAAGAATGAGAATCGATCCCGGCAGACGCTCCAGATGGAAGGCCTCGTTCGAGGTTATGGCGTGCTCGATGCCCGGAATGTCCGGCAGCATCGGCCAGCCACCGGTCGCGACCAGGATGTGGCGTGCGGTAAGTTGCCGCCCATCCTTCAGCAACCGGATGGCGTGCGCTCCATCGACGACGGCGCGGCTCGCGATGATTTCGACACGCGCGCGCTCAAGAGTGGCCCGGTAGGCCTTCTCGAGACGATCGATCTCCCTGTCCTTGTTGGCGATCAGCGCGGCCCAGTCGAACCGCGGCCCGCCGTCGGGCGCCGCGAACGACCAGCCGAAACCCGTCGCGTCTTCGAACTCACCGCGAAAGCGGCTCGCGTAAACGAAGAGCTTCTTGGGCACGCATCCCCGGATGACGCACGTTCCGCCGACGCGATACTCCTCGGCGATGGCGACCTTGGCGCCATGACCGGCCGCGATGCGCGCCGCCCTCACTCCGCCCGAGCCCGCGCCGATGACGAAAAGATCATAGTCGAAAGTCGCCATCGGCGCCCAACTCCCATCCCACCGAGCCGCTCGGATGCACGCGTCCTGCCTTGCCGTTTGCGCCTGGCATCCTCGCAGGAATCGGCTTGTCGCGGCAAGGTCGCCGCCGACGGCAAACCCCCGCCAGGGCGCCCAGGCAACGGCCCTCGGCACCGTTGCGGGCGTCAGCGGGGAGGCGGTTTCGCGCCCGGCCCGATGAGGCTCGTCGCGCCGGTCCGAAACACGTCAGCGGGAACCGCTCGCACCGGCCATCTCCAGAGGTCCGCGATCGCATGACCCGGCGCGTGGCGGTCATTCATTGGCCCAGTCCACCTCAAGGGTCAAAAGGCCGCCGGGACCGGCCACGAAGGCCGTGTCGGCCATGCCGAGAAATAAGCCCGTCTCGATCACGCCCGGAATCATGTGCAGAGCCTCGTCAAGCAGCTCCGGCTCGTCGATGGCGCCGAACGCACAATCGAGGATGTAGTTGCCGCCGTCGGTGACCAGCGGCTGGCCATCCGCGCTCATCCGCAAACGGATCTCTCCGACACAGCCGGCATCCGAGGCCCGCTCCTCGACGAGGGCTCGGGTCGAGGCAAGTCCGAAGCGGACGACCTCCACGGGCAGCGGAAAGGCGCCAAGCTGTCGGACCCGCTTCGAGGCATCGGCTATGATCACCAGCCGGCGCGACGCGGCCGCCACGATCTTCTCGCGCAAGAGCGCGCCCCCGCCCCCCTTGATGAGGCGCAGCTCGTTGTCAAGTTCGTCGGCCCCGTCGACGGTCAGATCGAGTTCCGGCGTCTCGTCGAGCGTCGTCAGAGGAATCGCGAGAGCGTGGGCCTGGGCGCGCGTTGCCTCGGAGGTCGGCACGCATAGAACGTCGAGGCCGGCCTTGACGCGAGCCCCCAGGAGATCGACGAAATGCCTCGCCGTCGACCCTGTGCCGAGGCCGAGCCGCATGCCGGGCTCGACCAGCGCGACCGCTCTTTCCGCCGCCTGGCGCTTGTAGTGCTCGACGGACATCCGCCTCAGATCCCACCCATCAGCATGTACTTGAGCTCGACGAACCCGTCGATGCCGTGGCTCGACCCCTCGCGCCCGATCCCCGATTCCTTGACGCCGCCGAAGGGCGCAACCTCGGTCGAGATGATCCCCTCGTTGATGCCGACCATGCCGTATTCGAGCGCCTCGGCGACGCGCCACACCCGGCCGATGTCGCGCGCATAGAAGTAGCACGCGAGGCCGAACTCCGTGTCGTTCGCCATACGGATCGCCTCCTCCTCGGTCTTGAAGCGGAAGACCGGTGCGACGGGGCCGAACGTCTCCTCTCGGGCGCACTTCATGTCCGGCGTCACGTCTGCGAGGACCGTGGGCTCGAAGAAGTTCCCGCCCTTCTTGTGGCGCTTGCCGCCGGTGACGATGCGGGCGCCCTTCTTCACCGCATCCTCGATATGCTCCTCGACCTTTGCGACCGCCGCCTTGTTGATGAGCGGACCTTGCAGCACCCCCGCCTCGGTGCCGTCGCCGACCTTCATCGCCGCGGCGGCCTTGGCGAGCTTCGTCACGAACTCGTCATAGACCTTATCCTGAACGAGAAGGCGGTTCGCGCACACGCAGGTTTGCCCGGCGTTGCGGTACTTGGAGGCCATGGCGCCTTCGACCGCCTTGTCGATATCGGCATCATCGAAGACGATGAAGGGCGCATTGCCGCCGAGCTCCAGCTCGACCTTCTTGATGGTGGACGCGGCCTGGGCCATCAGCACCTTGCCGATCTCCGTCGAGCCTGTGAACGTTATGCCGCGCACCTTCGGGCTCTTGGTCAGAACCTCGCCAATCTCGGCCGACTTGCCCGTGATGACGTTGAAGACACCCGGCGGCATACCGGCCTGGCGCGCGAGCTCGGCCAGAGCCAGCGCCGTCAACGGCGTCTCGGTTGCCGGTTTACAGACGACGGTGCAGCCGGCGGCGAGCGCGGGCGAGACCTTGCGCGTGATCATCGCGTGCGGGAAGTTCCACGGCGTGATGGCGCCGATGACGCCCAGCGGCTGCTTGATGACAACGACACGGCTGCCGTGTTTGAAGTGGGGAATGGTCTCGCCGTTGATGCGCTTGGCTTCCTCGGCATAGAACTCCGTGAACGAGGCGCCGTAGACAATCTCGCCTCTGGCCTCGGCAAGCGGCTTGCCCTGCTCGGAAGTGAGCAGCAGCGCCAGCTCGTCGGCGTGCTGCATCTGCAGATCAAACCAACGCCGCAGGATCGCCGATCGCTCCTTGGCAAGCATCCGGCTCCAGGGGCCAAACGCGGCCTCGGCGGCATCCACCGCTTGATGCGTTTCTTTGGCGCCAAAGCGCGGCACCTTGGCGATCTCCTCGCCTGTTGCCTTGTTGACCACGGGAATTTCGGGCTTGCCTACCCACTGGCCGTTGATGAAGCACTGCGTCTTGAGAAGCGAGATGACCTTCTTGTCCATGGGGACCTCCAGGTTCGAAAACTGTCGCAATCGAGGGGTGGCAGGGCTTGGCGCAAGCGCCTCGAATACGTTACTCGTAGGCTTCCCGATCCCATGGCGCAAGGCTCTGACGCAGATCAGGGTGCGAGCCAACGGGCGCAGGACCTTGCCTTTCGGCCGCCTCCGGCGAAGGCTGGAACGGCCGGATTCTGGCGGCGCAGCGCACGAGTGAGTGGCAAGCCCATGCATGGCTATACCATCGCCTTCGATCTCGACGGCACACTGGTCGAGACCGCGCCGGACCTCGTCAATGCGACGAACCATGTTCTCGGGCTGGTTGGTCTCGCGCCCGTCACCTTGCCAGAGATCCGCGACAGGATCAGCTTCGGTGCGCGCGCGATGATCGTCGAAGCCTTGCGGCTGCGTGGCCGAGCCCACACCGATGACGAGGTAGATCGTCTCCTGGATCGCTTTCTCGCGCACTACTCGGACAACATCGCTGTCGCAAGCCACCCCTATCCGGGGCTCGAAGCGGCGCTCGATCTTCTCGCCGAAGGCGGCGCCATCCTGGCCGTGTGCACGAACAAGCAGGAGCGGCTTTCGCGCCAGCTCCTTGACGCACTCGGTCTCGCCTCTCGTTTTGCGGCGATCGCCGGCCGGGACACATTACCCGTCTTCAAGCCGCACCCCGAACATCTGACCGGGGCCATTCGCATGGCGGGCGGCGATCCTGCCAGGGCAGTCATGGTCGGCGACAGCGAGACCGACGTGAAAACGGCGCGCGCCGCAGCTATCCCAGTAATCGGCGTGCCCTTCGGCTACACCGACACGCCGATGCACGCCCTCGGGCCCGATGTTCTCATCTCGCACTACAGCGAACTGCCGGGCGCAATTGCCGCACTTGCGAATCGCTGATTTCTCGCCTGCCTGAACATCCAGACAGGCCGGGGTCCTGCTTCAGCCACATTCGGCGCCGATATGGCCGGCACGCGTACGCGTAGCCGAAACGCCATCACACGGACACATCAAGATGATCAAGCATCTCGCAGCGGGCGTCATCGCCTTCGGACTTCTCGGCGGCACCGCCATGGCCCAGACACCCCCCCTCCAGGAGCCGTCGCCGGCCCAGTCCGCACCCGCAGCCCCTCCTGCGGCTGCGACCGCGACGAGCGAAGCCGCCGCCCTGCCCCAGAACCCCGACGAGTGCATGAAGTCAGCGGTCGAGCTCGCAGAGGCGACCGAGGGACGCGCGCTCGCCGAGGACAAACTCGACAAGGTCGACGATCTGCTCCTCAAGATGGAGCAGCACTGCGATGCGAAGCAGTTCGGTGAAGCAATGGCGATCGCTCGCGACATCAAGGCGCTCATCGACACTCAGTAACGCCCGTCAGAGGGCCCATGATCCTGCGGGGTAGCCCTGACCGGCTGCCCCGTTTCGTTTGCAGGGTGAGCAGCGCGCGGCCAGCGAGGGCCGGCGGCGCAGGAATCGGGTCGCGGGCCGAGGCGTGCGTTGATATCGGGGCGCGAATGCCATCATCAGAGGCTTCCTCGCGCAACATGAGAATTTCACCGACGCAATGGCTGTTTCTGATCGCACTCTCCATTCTCTGGGGCGGCTCATTTCTCTTCGTCGGCATCGCGATTGCCGACCTGCCGCCGCTTACCATCGTGCTCGCGCGTGTTGCGATCGCGGCGCTTCTTCTGCTGCCGCTTCTACCGGCAAACGGACTGACTGTGCCGCGCGCAGCCGCCGAGTGGCGGCCGTTCCTCGTAATGGCCATTCTCAACAACGTCATCCCGTTCACGTTGATCGCGACCGCTCAGCGGGAGGTGACAAGCGGACTTGCGTCGGTTCTCAATGCGACGACCCCTCTCTTCACTCTGCTCATCACGCATGCGTTCTCGGGCGAAGAAAAGCTCAGGGCAAACCAGCTTGCGGGCGTGCTTGTCGGAATCCTCGGCATCGCGGTTCTTACGGGACCGGAGGCGATCTTCGGGCGGACGTCGAGCCTTCTCGGCATGGCGCTCTGCATCGCGGCGTGCCTCTCCTACGGCTTCGCGGCGCACTGGGGGCGGCGGCTGCGCGCAACGCCGCCACTTCTTTCGGCTTTCTGCCAGCTCGTCTGCTCGACGGTCGTGCTCGCGATCCTTGCCGGCGCGATCGACCGGCCCTGGCTGCTGCAGACGCCGTCGCCCCGAACAGCGGTCGCCATCCTCGGCCTCGCCGCGCTCTCGACGTCGCTGGCCTACGTGATCTTCTTTCATATCCTTTCAGTCTCGGGCGCGAGCAACGTCATGATGGTGACGTTGCTGATCCCGGTTTCGGGTATCCTATTCGGGGTCCACTTTCTTGACGAGCCACTCGTTGCGCGCCATGCGGCGGGCGCGCTGGTCATCGGTTGCGGATTGCTGCTCGTCGACGGGCGTTTGGCCCTGCCCGGGACGTGCCGCCGGATCCGTGCTCCGAGGAAGCCGCTGCGCACGCCGCATGACCCAGATTGAACGCGGGGAACCACCTCATTTCGCGGCAAGGCGGCGAGGGAGCGCCAACGCCAGCGCACGCTAGGCCGCCAGAGCGGCGAGGTCCGCCGCAAACCTATCCACTGTGGCTGGCTCGGTATCCCAGGCGCACATGAGACGGCAGCCGCTGTCGCCAAGAAACGTATAAAAGCGCCAGCCTCTTGCGCGCGCTGCGGCCTGCAGCGGCGGCGGGATTTCGGCGAATACGGCGTTCGCTTCCACCGGATACATGAGCCGCACACCGGGCAGCCCAGCGATCTGCTCCGCGAGCCGTCTTGCCATGGCGTTGGCGTGGCGGGCATTGCGCAACCAGACGTCGTCGTCGAGAAGCGCGAGCCACGGGGCCGAAAAGAACCGCATTTTCGAGTTGAGCTGGCCGGCCTGCTTGATGCGGCGACCGAAATCGCCGGCAAGCGAGCGATCGAAAAAGACCACGGCCTCGCCCGCCGGCAGACCGTTCTTGGTGCCGCCGAAGCTGAGCACATCGACGCCTGCCCGCCACGTGATGTCGGCAGGCGCGACGCCGAGATGGGCGACGGCATTGGCGAAGCGCGCGCCATCCATGTGGACGGCAAGGCCGAGGCGTTTTGCCGCTGCCGCGAGCGCTCCGATCTCGGCCGGCGTATAGACCGTGCCGACTTCCGTCGCCTGGGTCAACGACAACGCCCGGGGGCTCGGTGCGTGCAGGTCCCGGCGCCTGCTTGCGAGCTGTTCGACCGAGGCCGCCGTCAGCTTGCCGTTGTCGCCAGCCGCCGTCAGCAGCTTCGAGCCGCCGGAGAAGAACTCCGGCGCCCCACACTCGTCAGTCGCGATGTGGCTCAGCTCGTGGCAGATCACCGCGTTGTAGGGCTCGCAGATCGCCGCCAGAGACAGCGCGTTGGCAGCCGTGCCATTGAACACGAAGTAGACGTCGCAATCGGTCTCGAAGAGCGCGCGCATCCGGTCGCACACCTTCGCGGTCCAGCGATCATCGCCATAGCCGACTTCGTGTCCCGCCGCACTGGCGGCCTGAAGAGCTGCCAACGCCTCAGGACAGATGCCGGCGTTGTTGTCGGAAGCGAAGTGCTGCAGGGCACGATCTCCCCTCGCAAGGTTCAGCTACCTGCAGACTATCCGGAGCCCGCGGACAAGTCAGCCCGGTCGTGCGGGTCGTGGCCTGAAGCGGCGATAGAGCGCAATGCTTGCCGGCAGGATGACCAGCTGGCCGATCAAGGATGCCAGCAGACAGAAGCCAGCGAGCCTGCCGAACAGCCGCAGCGACGGCAGATGGGACAGAATGGTCACTCCGAGACCGACCGCCAGCACGATCGTCGTGACCACGACCGCCGGCCCGATGTGGTGCACGGTGCGCGTCAACGCGTCGGCGACATCGCGCGTCCCCGGCCGCGCCTCTTCGATGTGATAACGATTGAGGAAATGAATCGTCGAGTCGATCGCAAGCGAGAAAGCGACCGTAATGGCGATGATCGAGGCGAATTGCAGGCCTTCGCCGCTGACATAAAGCAGCGCGCCCGTCGCGAAGATCGGGAAGAGCGACGGCAGCACGCTCGCAACGCCCGCGAGAAGGGAGCGCAGAGCAAGGCCCAGAAAGATGAAGATCACAAACATGTCGCCGACGAGCCCCCAATTGAGCTCGCCAATGAGCCGCGCGGAGTTGCGGGCCGAGATGGCGGGCAGACCCGTGACCGAGATCTCGTAGCCCGGGTGGCGTTCGCGTACGGGGGCAAGCGCCTTGTCGATCTTCTCGACGACGGGCAGGATCTGGCTCGCGTCGACGTCCGGCAGGCGCCCCGTCACGAGCACGGCCTTCTGGTCCTTCGAAATGAAGCGCAGGACCAGGTGCTCCGGGAGAATGCCCACATAGCGCTTGAGCGTCGCCACGCTCGTATCGCCTGCGTCGGCGAGCCAGCGCCTCAGACTTTCGAGCGACCAAACGTTGCCAAGACCCGCCACCTTCTCCAGCACAGCATGCGCGGCGGCGATCGTCTCGAGCGTTGGCGGGTCGTAGAGACTCTGCTCGCCGGTCCAGCGGATCATCACGTGCACCGGATTGGCGCCGGTCAGCTTCTGATCGAGGCTTCCGGTTGCAGCCAGCGCCTGCTCCTTGTCCGGGACCTGATCGGCGAGGCGGTAGCTCGGCTTCAGGTTCACATAGCCGTAGCCCGTCGCGGCAACGGCGATGACGCCGAGGAGTGCCCACACGGCAGGCGCCCGGATGACAAGAGCTACGATACCTTCGGCGATCCGGCCGACGAACCCGACGCCGCCTCGCGCATTCGCCTCCTCAGCGGCGACAGGGCTCTTCTCCGTCCGGATGAGGAGCGCCGCGAGCGTCGGCACGACAATTGCGACGGCGAGATAAGAGATGCCGACCGCCAAGAGCGCTGCGATTCCGAATGTGCGGATCAATGCGCTCTCAGCCCAGGAGAACGAGACCAGCGCGAGCGCGGCATTCATCGCCGTCAAAAGACATGCCGGCGCCACGTCGAGAACAGCATTGCGCGCGGCCTCGATCCGGTCGACACCCGCCAGGATGGCCCGGCGAATTGCGAACACGAGATGAACGCTGTCGGAAAAGCCAGAGACCAGGATCAGCGGCGTTATGACGTTGATGAACAGATTCAGGCGGAAATCGAGGCCCCCGATGACTCCGAGCGTCCAGAGGATCGCGATGCTCGGACCCAACACCGCGATCAGCGTCAGAGAGACCCGGCGGAAAAAGGCGTAGGCGAGGAGAGTGCCCAAGAGAAAGCCGAGGCCGTTGTAGACCAAGCGGTCGCGCTCGACCGCATTGCGGATTTCGAGCTGCATGACGGGCGCGCCGGTGAGCTGCACCTTGAGGCCCGAGCCCTCCAAAGCCTTCTCCGCCGCCTCACGAATGCCCCCGATGACCGCTTTCGCGCCCCGCTCCTCAACGAGAGCCCGATCCAGGGCGATCACGGCGAGCGCCAGCGTCCCGTCCGGCGAGAGAAACTTGCCGGCGACGATCTCATTCGTCTTCAAGCGCTCGATGACGGCATCGAGTTCCGGCCCGGAGGGCAGCGGATCGGGAACGACCGGCGCCGCGTATCCCGAGGCATCGGGCTTGCCGCGCGCCGATAGCATGGATACCAGGCCGTTGACGCCGTCAGTCAATTGCAGTTCGACGACGGCCCGGCTGATGGCTTCGAGACCCTTCTGCGTGAGCAGATCGCTCCCCTCGATCACGACGAGAACGTCGTACTCGCTCGATGGAAAGAGGCGATCGACGAGTTCGTACTGGCGGAATTCCGCTGTGTTGGTCCGGAACAGCTCGGAGAGGGAATCGTCCACTTTGAGCCGCAGGATGCCCCAGACGGCAAGAAGCGACAGCAGCAGGATGACGATGCCGGCGACCCGTGGCGCTCTGAGCGCGACAAGACCCAATCGCTCGAGCCCGAACGTGAACGCGAACCGCCGCTGCGGTTCCTCTGAGCCAGACATGGCACCCCCCAACTGCCCGCTGCCCTTGACCTGGGCTTGTACGGGGCCGCCGGTCCCGAGCCGACCCTCGCGACGCGCGCGCATGAATCACGCAAGCGTGCGGGACACTGCCTTGCCGCGCCCGTCTGCGCAAGACGCGGATTGCCACCCGCACGACAGCGGACGGGAAAGTGCCGATCGCGGCTGGATCGCCGGGGGACCAGAATTTTGGCGGGGTTGGCTGCGCGAGGCGCCACTTGCACGGCACGCAACCGTGTCGGTCAGGACCGTACCGGCCGCGGCCGCCCCGAACCTTGACCGATGCCTCCCCTCGCCTTGACGTCACGGAGGCCGCCTCACCCGACCGTGCGATGCCGGCGCGCGGATGCGCACCGGCCTGTCACGTGACGGTGAGCCGGCAACCCGGCCGGCTCAGCCGGTCATTGCCTGGGCGCTCGGGCCCCGCAGACGCTTGGCAATCAGCTTATTGAGGGCTGTGACGTAAGCCCGCGCAGAGGCGACCAGCGTATCGGTATCCGCGCCACGGCCCGTTACCTGCTTGCCGTCCTCCTCGAGGCGCACCATGACTTCGGCCTGGGCATCGGTGCCCTCGGTGACCGCCATCACCTGATAGAGCGGCAGCCGCGCCTCGTGCGGCACCACCATTTTGATGGCCTTGAACGTGGCGTCGACCGGGCCGTCGCCCGTCACCTCGGCCGACTTCGGCACGCCGTCGATCTCGAGCGTGATCTTCGCCCGCGCCGGTCCGCCCGTTCCTGCAATCACCTCGAGGGACGCGACGCGGATGCGGTCGGAGCGGCTCGCGACTTCCTGATCGACCAGGGCCTCGATGTCCTCATCAAAGACAAGCTTCTTCTTGTCGGCCAGATCCTTGAAGCGACGGAAGGCATCCTGGAAGGCGTTGTCGCCGAGCTCATAGCCGAGCTGGCGCAGCTTGTCGCGAAAGGCAGCGCGTCCGGACAGCTTGCCGAGCGACAGCGTCGACTTCGAGAGGCCGACGCTTTCCGGCTTCATGATCTCGTAAGTCTCGACATTCTTCAGCATCCCGTCCTGATGGATGCCGCTCTCGTGCGAGAAGGCGTTCCGGCCGACCACCGCCTTGTTGTACTGCACCGGAAACGCCGAGACCGCCGAGACGAGCTTCGAGGCGCGGATGAATTTCGTCGAGTCGACGGCCGTCCAGAACGGCAGCACGTCGCCCCGCACCTGGATCGCCATGACGATTTCCTCGAGCGCGGCATTGCCCGCGCGCTCGCCGAGGCCATTGATGGTGCACTCGACCTGGCGGGCTCCAGCGCGGATACCGGCCAGCGAGTTCGCCACCGCCATGCCGAGATCGTTGTGGCAATGTGTCGACCAGATGACTTTGTCGCCGCCGGGCACCGTCTCGCGCAGCATCTTGATGAGCTCGTAGTATTCTTCCGGCACCGAATAGCCAACGGTGTCAGGGATGTTGATGGTGGTTGCGCCTTGCTTGATGGCGAGCTCGCAGCAGCGAAGCAGCACGTCGCGCTCGGTGCGCGTCGCATCCTCCGCGCTCCATTCGACGTTGTCGGTGTAGTTTCTCGCGCGCGCGACGCTCGCGCCAACCGCCGCGATCACCTGCTCGGCATCCATCTGCAGCTTCCACTTGCGATGGACGGGGCTTGTCGAGATGAAGGTGTGAATCCTCGGCTGCTTGGCGAACCGCACCGCCTCGCCCGCCCGGTCGATGTCGGCAAAGCTCGAACGTGCGAGGCCGCACACGACCGAGTTCTTCACGATCTTGGCGATCTCACAGACGGCCTCGAAGTCGCCGTTGGAGGATATCGGAAACCCGGCCTCGATGACGTCCACGCCCATCTCGTCGAGGATCTCGGCGACCTTCAGCTTGTCCTCGAGCGTCATTGCGGCGCCAGGCGACTGCTCGCCATCACGCAGCGTCGTATCGAAAATGATGACCCGGTCTTTGGCGTCCTTCTTGGCGTTGTTGGCGATCACCGCCGCCGTGTCCAGCTTGCCATTCGCATTCATGTTGCAGATCCCACATCCAGCCAGCATCGCTCGCGAGCCGGCCATTCTTCACCGAAGCTCGTTCATCGATAGGTTCCCCTGAGCGCCCGCCCCGGAGCGGTCCGGGGCCTCAATGGCTCAGGGGCTGGTAAGGAGCAGAATAAGGCCGAGCGTCGCTCCGCCGAGGGGAGCGGGCGTGCCGAGGATCGCCAATGTCGCTGGCCGGTTCATGGGCTCGGTCTGAGTTACGGGGCGCCAGGGATGACCTTGAGCGCCGAACGGACGGCACTAAAGCCGAAACGCCGCCCGGTTGCAACAAAATTGGTGACGGCGCGGGGATTGCCCCTCACCTTGGGTCACTCTGATGTCGCAGCAGCGCCGTCTGCGCAACCACCGCCGCCGTGAGATGATGCGCCACATAGGGCAGAAAGCTGCGCCCGCATTCCAAGCGAAACGACGCAGAGTCCATCCTCGCCAGAATGATCTCCGTCCGGTGGAACACGGTCCGCGTGACCCGTCCAACGGGGAAGCCCGCAGGGTCGAGGGGCAGGGGACAGCCTGAGGCAATCACGTCCTCGACGGCGGGCCCCACGAGGTCCATGCCGCAAAACCTGTCGGAGACATCCACCAGCGCGAACACGTGTCCCGCCGCTTTCGCCCGCGCGAGGTCCTGCAGCACCCGGGCCGCCGTATCCGGTGTGGCCCAAACCAGCCACTCGTCGGGACCCAGCATGGCCACCAGCAGGGCGCGCTCCCGCTCCGCCGCAATCCGGTTGAGAGCTGCAGGAAACGGCAGCGCGGCAAGGCCGGCGAGCGCCGCAGCCGTCTCCGGATCGGCTCTGAGCACATGGCGCGCCGTCGCACACGTTTCGGTAACGGCGCAGACCCCGGCGCTCGCTGGAAGCGCAAGTCCCCGGAACGGAGAAGCCGGCGCGCCGGCGCCTGTCGCGTCAGCCATGGAGCCTCTCCCCGGTCGGATCGAAGAAGGCCGGCGCAGTCACCTCAACCGTCAGCGCGCCAGCCGGCATCGGAACATAAAGGCGCTCCCCCAGGCGGCCTCGACCGCCGGCGACGAGCGCAAGCGCGATCGCGCGGCCGAGCGTCGGACTCCAGTAGGACGAGGTGACGTGGCCGATGGCACGGGCGCCGGGCCGGGGATGGACGTCCTGCGTGATCTGAGCGCCCTCCTCGAGGACGGCCGAAGGGTCCAGCGGCAACAGGCCGACAAGCTGCGGCCGATCAGGCTTTGTCATGTCCGGCCGTGCGAGCGCGCGCTTGCCGACAAAATCCGCCTTTGCAGCGCCGTCGCCAAAACCCAGATCCCGAGGCGTCACCGTCCCGTCGCTCTCCTGACCGACAATGATGTAGCCCTTCTCGGCACGCAGCACGTGCATCGCCTCGGTGCCGTAGGGGGAGCCGCCGTGGCGCTCGGCCTCGGCCATGACGCATTCCCACACCGTCTCCGCCTGACCAGAGGGGACGTTGACCTCAAAGCCGAGTTCGCCGGTGAAGCTCACTCGGAAAAGGCGCATCGGCACGCCTGCGATGCGGCCGGCGGCGACAGACAGGTGCGGCAATGCCGACGGCGATAGATCGATGTCGCTCACGAGCGGCTGCAGCACGTCCCGCGCGCTCGGGCCCTGCACGGCGATCACGGCCCACTGTTCGGTTGTCGATGTGAGCCAGCAGCGCAGTTCCCGGAACTCGGTCTGAAGGTAATCCTCCATCAGGGCGAGGACCCGGGCGGCGCCGCCCGTGGTGGTGGTCACGTGATAGCGGTCCGGCTCGAGGCGCGCGACGATCCCGTCGTCGATGACGAAGCCTGCTTCGTTCAGTTGCACCGCATAGCGACACCGCCCGACCGCGAGCCGGGCAACGGGCGTCACATACATGCGATCGAGGAAGCGGCCGGCGTCCGGACCGACGACTTCGATCTTGCCGAGCGTCGAGGCGTCAAAGACGCCGACGCGGGCGCGCACCGTCCGGCATTCGCGCGCGACGGCGCGCTGCATCGTCTCGCCGGTCCGCGGGAAGTAGCGGGCGCGCTGCCACTGCCCGACATCCTCGAAGACGGCCCCGTGCCGCCGGGCCCAGCCGTCGATCGGCGTGCGACGGACGGGGTCGAAGGCGGCGCCGCGCGCAGGCCCGGCCAGCGCGCCGAAGGTTACGGGCGTATAGGGAGGACGGAACGTCGTGTGACCGACGCCGGGGATGGGACGCCCGAGTGCATGGGACGCCATCGCCAGCGCATTGACGTTGCTTGTCTTGCCCTGATCCGTCGCCATCCCGGTCGTGGTGTATCGCTTGATGTGCTCGATCGAACGAAACCCCTCTTGAGCGGCAAGCCGGATGTCTTTCGCCGTCACATCGTTCTGGAAATCGACGAAGGCGCGGCCGGAGCCGGCCGCCACCACCGCCGCTTGCGGAATGACGCCGCTCGTCAGCTGCGGCACAGGCCGTCGCCGCACCGAGCCGCCTCGCGCTGCGAGCACACCGGCTTCAAAGCCGTCGGCTACGCAGTCCGCCATCGCGACCATGCCGCGACAGGCCCCTGCTGCGAAAAGACGCGGCATGTCGCCTTCGGGAAGGAAGGCCGCGCGGCCGGCATCATAACGGAGGCGGCCGCGCGCCTGCGCGTAGAGATGCACCGTCGGCGTCCACCCTCCCGCCATCAGGGCGAGATCGCAGGCGACCCGATCCATCGGCTCGATGCGCTCGGCGAACTCGATTCGACCGAGGCGCACGCCCGAGACCCGCAGCCGGCCCTCCGCGCCGATCAGGGTCGCCTCCGGTTCAATCCTGATCGAGTCGAGGCCGGTCAGGTCCACCTGCGCGATGGCCGCGGGCGGCCGGGCGTCGGCGATGGCGGCGATCTCCACGCCGGCCTTCCGGAGAGCGCGCGCGGCCCGGTAGCCGCTGTCATCGACACACGCGATCACAGCGCGAGATCCCGGCCGCGCCGCGTAGCGCGTGGCAAAGGCCATCGCGGCGCTCGCCAGCAGAACGCCGGGCCGGTCATTGTCCGCAAAAACCAACGGGCGCTCGATGGCACCGGCGGCGAGCACCGCCGCGCGCGCGCGCACCTGCCAGAGTCGTTCGCGCGGCAAGTCGGGATCGGGATCGGCGAGATGATCGGAAATCCGCTCGACGAGCCCGAAGAGATTGTCGGGATAGACGCCGAAGGCCGTGGTCCGCGTCAGGATGCGCACATGTCCCGAGGCGGCGAGGTGACGGCGCTGTTCGGCCAGCCAGTCGCACGCCGTGGCAGCATCGACTCTCGCATCGGGGTCGGAGAGCAGCGATCCGCCCGTCTCGGCCTGCTCGTCGCAAAGAATGACGCGGGCGCCGGCTTCGGCCGCGGCGCGGGCGGCCGAAAGCCCGGCGGGCCCCGCACCGATCACAAGCACATCGCAATGCGCATAGATGGTCGCGTAGGAATCGGGATCGGCCTTGGCCGGTGGCCGCCCGAGGCCGGCCATCCGTCGAATGGCAGGCTCGAAGATCCGCGGCCAAACCCGGTTCGATCCGACGAGGCGCGGCCCCATGAAGGTCTTGTAATAAAAGCCGGCCGGAAAGAGCGCTCCGACCCGGTCGATCACCGCCGCAAAATCCAGTCCGAGCGATGGCCAACGGTTCTGACTTTCCGCGATGAGACCGTCGTAGAGCTCGACCTCGGTCGCGCGGCAGTTCGGTGTCGCGCGTCCCGGCGTCTTGCGATGCACGGTAACGAGCGCATTCGGCTCGGCGCTCTCCGCAGACAGAAAGCCGCGCGGCCGGTGATACTTGAAGGAGCGACCGACGAGGTGGACGCCGTTGGCAATGAGCGCCGAGGCGAGCGTGTCGCCCTGATACCCCGAAAGGCGAACGCCATCGAACGTGAAGGCGAGCGGCCGGCTGCGGTCGATGAGCCCGCCGGACGCCAGGCGGAAACGCTGCCTCGGGGGCGAAGAACGTGTCTCGGTCACGGGACGTCCTCGCCACGGATCGCTGCAGGCGGCTCGGGAGGGGGCTCACCGGGCTTATAGGTCGCGGCGATCCGGTCCGTCACGGTGTGACGCAGCGCGTTGAAGAAGCGGCCGCAGCCGTGGACGTGGTACCAGCGCTCGCGGTGCCAGCCCTTCGGGTTCGTGCGCATGTAGAGATAATCCGCCCACTCCTCGTCGGAGCGTCGCATCGGCTCAGGTGCGCGCAAAATGTGCGCTTCTCCGGCGTAGCGGAACTCGATTTCGGGACGCGGCTCGCCGCAAAATGGGCATGGAATGAGAAGCATGGCGGCGGCCTCAGTCGGGCGGCAGATACGGATAGGGCGTGCCATCCTTTCGGACATAGGCCTTGACGCCATCAGGCCCCTCCCGCCAAGCGAGATCGATGTCGGGGTAGCTCACCTCGTCGCCGGCCGTTCGATCACCGACCACGAGAAAAGAGGCATCCGCCGCACTGCGGTTGAGGAAGTGGTGCGCATCGCCGGTTCCGGCCGGGAAAGCGATGCACGTTCCCGGCGTCACGATTTCCTCGCCTGCATTCGTGACGAGCACCAGTTCGCCCGAGAGCACGTAGACGAACTCGTCCTGCCGGCTGTGGGCATGACGCGCCGACGATTGTCCGCCCGGCTCCACCCGGACGAGATTGACGCCGAAGTTGCTGAGCCCCCCGAACTGACCAAGGCGCCGATAGTGCCGCTTGCGCTGCGTTTGGCGAAAAGGCTCAGGATATGTCGAGCTGTTCGTCTCGGCGACGTCGGCAGGCTGGAATACGCATGATCCTTTCGACACCGAACCTTCCTCCGGATCATTCCTCTAATGCGACACCGCAGCGGCTGCCGCCTCGTCGATGAGACGTCCGCTGGTGAAGCGTTCGAGCGTGAACGGCGCTGCAATCGGATGCGGAACGCCGGTCGCGATCGTCGCCGCGAACACGTGGCCCGATCCCGGCGTCGCCTTGAAGCCGCCGGTGCCCCAGCCGCAGTTGACGAAGAGGCCCGGCACCGGGGTCAACCCGATGATCGGCGAGCGATCGGGCGTCACGTCGACGATGCCGCCCCAGCTTCGCAGCATCTTGAGACGGCGCGTCACCGGAAAGAGTTCGCAGATCGCCTCCAGCGTGTGCGTCGTCACGTGTAGCCCGCCAATCTGCGAGTAGGAGACATAGGCGTCCGTTCCGGCACCGATGACGAGCTCGCCCTTGTCCGACTGCGACATGTAGGCGTGGATGGTATTGGACATGACCACGCACGGCATCACCGGCTTCACCGGCTCCGAGACGAGCGCCTGCAAGGGGAAGCTCTCCAGCGGCATCCGCAGTCCCGCCATCCTCATGATGACCGAGGTGTGACCCGCCGCCACGACGCCGATCTTGCGGGCACCGATGCGACCGCGCGTCGTTTCCACGGCCTCGACCGCTCCCCCCGGCGAACGCACGATCCCCGTCACCTCACAGTTCTGGATGATGTCGACACCGAGCCGATCGGCGGCGCGCGCATAGCCCCAGGCGACGGCGTCATGACGCGCAACTCCGCCGCGCCGCTGCAAGGCAGCGCCCAACACCGGATAACGCATGTCATCCGAGATGTTCAGTATGGGGCAAACGCGCTGGGCCGCCTCTGGGTCGAGCCACTCGTTGTCGATGCCTGCGAGCCTGTTGGCGTGCACATGCCGCTTGAAGACGCGGACATCGTGCTCGCTGTGGGCGAGCATCATGACGCCGCGCGGCGAGTACATGACGTTGTAGTTGAGCTCGTCGGACAGCGTGCGCCATAGCTTCATGGCGTGCTCATAGAGCGCCTCCGACTCCTCGCAAAGATAGTTCGACCGGATGATCGTGGTATTTCGGCCCGTGTTGCCGCCGCCGAGCCATCCTTTCTCCAGAACGGCGACATCGCGCACGCCGTGCTCCTTGGCAAGATAGTAGGCGGTCGCCAGACCGTGACCGCCCGCACCGACAATCACAACATCATAGAACCGCTTCGGTTCCGGATCGCGCCACTGCGGCTGCCAGCCCGAGTGGCCGCGAAGCGCCTCGCGCAGCAGCGCGCCGAACGAAAAGCGCTTCTGTCGCCCTGACGAAGCCACCGCCTTGCCCCGTCAAACCGTCAGCTCGAAGCGGGTCGTCGTCTGCATGTCGTCGCCATACCACGCCGTGATCGCGGCCTGCCGACTGCCGAGATAGGTGATGCGCCCGTCCTGCTGCGTCATGGGAAGATCGTGGCCGGGAATGAGCACGCTGCCCGCCTTCTTGCCCCAAAGGCTCCAGATCATCTCGATCGAGGCGCGGCTGACCGCTGGATCGTAAGTCATGTCAGTCTCGCGGGAGAGCATCTCCGCCCTATTCTTCGCGGCGTCGCCGGTCAGCACGAGATCCTTCTCGCGTCCGTGCACGACATAGACGAGACAGCCTGGCGTGTGACCGGGCGCGATGTGCGCCGTGACGCCGGCGAACAACTCCTCGCCATCCCGGACAGTCCGCAGCGTCTCCCACGCCTCAAGGCGCTCGATATAAAGCTCGGGGACGGGCGTCTCGCCCCACGGCTGCTTTAGTGCCCAGGCCAGCTCGACCGCGCCCAGGTAAATGCGGGCGTGTCGAAAGAGCGGCCAGTTCACGGAGTGGTCCCAATGCGAGTGCGTCAGGATCAGATCGGTCACATCCGCGGGCCCCAGCCCGAGCCGCTTGAGGCCGTCGATCACGAGCTTCCTCATGCTGAATGTTCCGGCATCGACCAGCGCGACCCGTCCGCCGCCGCGCATCAGCACGACCGTGCTCCAGCCGAGGCCGCCATGGCAGACGCTTTTGCCCGGAAAGCCTTGCACGAGAATGTCGACGTCATAACCGCCAAAATGCATGGCTCGAACTCCTGGCTTGGTTCCTGCCGGCGACAGGCCCCGTAAAGTTGCATCGTCAGGCAGGGCCGCATCGGTCTTTCCGGTCACGGGATCTTGCTGCGACGCGTGGGTCCGTCAACTGGCATGCACAGTCTTGGCCCGCTTCGCAATGACCTCAAGGCAACGTCGCTCAGCTCAGGACGGCCAGCTGCTTTCGCCGGATGAGGTCGAAATCGATTTCAGCGCCGAGCCCGGGCTTCGTCGGCGCATGGACGAGTCCCTTGGCGTCGACCTCGATATCCTCGACGAGGCCGTACTTCTGCGCACCGTCCGGCAGCAGGACCTCGAAGTACTCGCAGTTGCGGATCGCCATGATCAGATGCAGGTTGGCGACGTTGTTGAGCGAGTTGCCGCCGTGGTGCACCTCGTAATTCATGTGGAAGCACTCGGCGAGGTGTGCCGACTTGAGGCAGGCCGTCAGACCACCTTTCACCGCAACATCGCCGCGCAGATAGTCGGTCGCGCGGGCCTGCAGCCAGGGCGCGTAGGCGGTATGGCCGCCCGGCGCATACTCCGTCGCCAGGATCGGGATCGAGAGCCGCTGCTTCAGCTTGACGTAGCCATTGAGGTCGTCCTCGCAGAGCGGGTCCTCGTACCAATAGAAGCCCAGTCGCTCGGCGGCTTCGCCGACGCGCAGCGCCTCGACATATTCGTAGGCCCAGGTCGAATCGAGCATGAGGCGGTAGTCATCGCCGACGGCCTTGCGCACCGCCTCGCAGACCTTGATATCGGTTTGCCACTCGGTCGGCGGATGGATCTTGTAGGCCCCCCAGCCGCGCGCCTTGAAGCTTTCGGCCTCTTCCGCATAGGCCTCGGCTGCGCCGAGCACGGCCGACGAGGCGTAGGCCGGCGCGCTTGTGCGGAATGAGCCCATCAGCTTGTGCACCGGCATGCCCGCGATCTTTCCGGCGAGGTCCCAAAGTGCGACGTCGACGGCACCAAGCGGCCGGAGCAGGTTGCGCATGCGGCACCGCTGCCACATGCGCTGGAAATGCCGCTCGCGGTCGAGCGGGTCCTCGCCGACGAGCATCGGCTTGAGGACCTTGGTGACGACATCGGCGTCCTTGCTGCCGGGAACGCTCGAGGTACCGAGGAACGCATGGCCATCGATGCCGGCATCCGTCCGAATGGCGACGAGCCCCAGGTCGCTCGTTCCCGAGAACCGGCCGCTGTGCCGTCCGTATTGCGTGGCCGGGATCCCATCCCAGGTGAACAGGGTCACGGTGACATCGGTGATCTTCATGATCTCGCTCCCGGCTCGTTGCGCCCGACACCTGCGGGCCCGATAGGACGTTGACACCCCTTCATTCGCTCGAAAAGTCAATTGCAATCGCACGAAACCCAGTCCGGCGATTCCGCCTTGACAGCGCGGCAAGGCCATGGCCGGATTTCCGCAAGGTCCGGCGAAGATCGGGCCCGACGACAGAGGCGTGTTTGCGTGAGGCGGCATAGCCGACCGGGCCCCACGCCGCCGGCCGGGAGGGAGGATGTTAATGCTGTTGCTTCGGCGACCACGCCTGAGTTTTGCCGAGCCATCTCGCCGGAGTGCGCTGCGCTGCGTGCCGGAGGCGATGGCATGAACGTGGCTGTCGCCGTCGACGTGGCCGCCGCCGCGCAGCCCGCCACCGCATTGAGCGTAAAAGGCGTCTCTAAGCGCTTCGGCGGCGTTACAGCCGTCGAGGACGTTTCGGTTGACGTGCCGCGCGGGCGCATCATGTCCATCATCGGACCGAACGGTGCCGGCAAGACCTCACTGCTCAACATGATCTCCGGCTTCTACAAGCCGGATACCGGCACGATCCGTCTGGGCGACATCGACATTACCGCCGCCCGCCCGAGCGAGGTCGCGGCACTCGGCATCGCACGCACGTTTCAGAACATCGCTCTCTTTGCCGGCCTCACCGTCCTCGACAACCTGATGCTCGGCCGGCATGTGCACATGCGCTCCGGCGTCCTTTCGAGCGTGCTCTACTGGGGCCCAACCCAGCGCGAGGAGATCCGCCACCGGGAGGCCTGCGAGGAGATCATCGAATTCCTCAAGCTGCAGGACCTGCGCAAGGTGCCGACGAGCGCGCTCGCCTACGGCCTGCGCAAACGGGTCGAACTCGGTCGCGCGCTGGCGCTTGAGCCGTCCGTGCTGCTGCTCGACGAGCCGATGGGCGGAATGAACCAGGACGAGAAGGAGGACATGGCGCGGTACATCCTGGACGTCAACCAGGAGCGCGGAGTCACCGTTGTCCTCATCGAGCACGACATGGGGGTCGTGATGGACATCTCGGACCGCGTCTGCGTCCTCGATCGCGGCCGAAAGATCGCGGAAGGCACACCGCCCGAGGTGCAGGCCAATCCGGCCGTGATCGCCGCCTATCTCGGAGCCAAGAAATGACGGCCTCGGTTGCAAAGCTTGTCGACAACCCCGAGACCGATACACTGCCAAAGCTGGTCAGGCGCAATGCGCAGCAGTTCGGGTCGGATCCCGGGATGCGCGAGAAGGATCGCGGCATCTGGCGAACGCTCAACTGGCGCGAGTGCTACGAGACGATGCGCGATTTCGCGCTCGGGCTTGCGCATCTGGGCTTTCGGCGCGGCGACAAGCTGGCGGTCATCGGCGACAACCGTCCGCAGCTCTATCTGGCGCAAGTCTCGGCGCAGTCTCTCGGCGGCATCGCGGTTCCGGTCTATCAGGACTCGATTGCGAGCGAACTCGCCTATGTCCTCGATCATGCCGAGGTGTCCGTGATCGTCGCCGAGGATCAGGAACAAGTCGACAAGATACTCAGCCTCAAGGACAAACTTCCGAACCTCAAGTGGATCGTCTATGACGATCCGCGCGGCATGAGCACCTACAGCGACCCGCTGCTCAAGTCGTTCGCCGAGGTCCGCAAGCTCGGCGCCGGCCTGCTCGGCGAGCACGGCCCCTATTTCGAGCAGGAGCTCGCGGCCGGCAAGGCCGGCGACATCGCCATGATCGCCTACACCTCCGGCACGACGGGACGGCCGAAGGGCGGACTCCTCAGCCACCGGAACATGATTGCCACCGCTGAGAACTATCTGAGCATCGAACGCATCGAGCGGGGCGACAACTGGCTCTCTTATCTGCCGATGGCCTGGGTTGGCGATGCCATGCTCTCGCTCGCCACGGCAATCGTCGGTGGGGTCACGATCAACTGTCCGGAGAGCCCCGAGACCGTGCAACGAGACCTGCGGGAGATCGGACCGCAGGGCCTGCTTGCGCCGCCGCGCGTCTGGGAGACGCTGCTCACCCAGCTGCAAGTCAGAGCGAGCGATGCGAGCCCGCTCAAACGGGTCCTCTTCGAGAGCTTCCGCCAGCTGGCGGAGCGGCGCGAGCTGCTGCTGTCGGACGGCAAACCGGTTCCTTTGACGACACGGATCGGCTACTGGCTCGGCGAGTTCCTGGTGTTTGGTCCGGTCCGCGACCAGCTCGGGCTTCGCAACGCGCGCTGGGCGCTAACGGGGGGCGCGCCGCTCGGTCCCGACACCTTCCGCTTCTTCCGTTCGATCGGCGTCAACCTGAAGCAAATCTACGGAGCCACCGAGGCGAGCGCGCTGGTCGCCATCCAGCGCGATGCCCACGCCGATCCGAATACGGTCGGCACGCCGGTCCCTGGCCTCGAGGTGCGGATCGATCCGGCCGGGGAGGTGCAGCTCAAAGGACCGGGAGTATTCGCCGGGTATTTCAAGCAGGACGATGCGACGGCGGCCGCATTGACGCCCGACGGCTGGCTGAGGACCGGCGATGCCGGCCTCATCGACCCCAAGGGGCAGCTTGCCATCATCGACCGGGCCAAGGACGTCGGGAAGACCAAGGACGGCACGCCGTTCGCCCCGCAGTTCGTCGAGAACAAACTGAAGTTCAGCCCCTTCATCCGGGAGGCGGTGAGCTTCGGCAACGACCAGCCGTTCGTCACCGCGATGATCGCCATTGATCTGTCGACGGTCGGCGCCTGGGCCGAGCGACACAACATTCCCTACACGAGCTTCATGGATCTTGCGAAGAAGCCCGAGGTAGCCAAGCTCATCATCGGCGAGGTTGCGAAGATCAATGCCTCGCTGCCGGAGAAGATCCGGGTCCGGCGACTGCTTCTGCTGCAGAAGGAGCTCGAAGCCGACGACAACGAGATCACGCGCACGCGCAAGGTCCGCCGCGCCTTCGTCGCGGAAAAATACGCGCCCGTAATCCACGCTTTCTATTCCGGCGGAACATCGGCCGACGTCACCACCGAAATCACGTTCGAGGATGGGCGCAAATCACAGCTCAAGGCCTCGATGACCATCTACGACGTGCCGGATGCGCCGGCCGAGCGCCAGGCGGCCTGAGGGGACACGAAATGCGCGAGGAACTCGAGTTCATCTACTCGCTTGTGGTCAGCGGCGTTGCCATCGGTCTGATGTACTCCCTCATCGCGCTCGGCTTCGTCCTCGTCTACAAGGCGACCGACGCGATCAACTTCGCGCAGGGCGAGTTCGTCATGCTCGCCGCTTATTTTGCCGCCGTGATCCTGGCCGCGAACTGGCCGTCCGCTGCCATCGGCCTCATTGTGGCAGTCGGGGCCGCTCTCGCCGGCATGATCCTTTTCAGCTTCGGCCTTGAGCGGCTGGTCCTCAGGCCGCTCCTCGGCCGACCGGTGGTCGCGGTGATCATGGCGACGATCGGGCTTGCTGCGATTTTCCGCGGTCTGCCGCCGATCACGGTTGGGGCATCCACAAAGACCATTCCGCTGCCGATTCCCGATAGCGCCATCGCGCTCGGGCCGGCGTCGGTGACGCCCATTCAGGTTCTCGGCGTCCTGACGTCTGCGGCTTGCCTTGCCGCTTTTACCTGGTTCTTCATGAAGAGCCGGATGGGCGTCGCCATGCGGGCGGTTGCGGACAACCAGCAGGTCGCCATGGCGATGGGCATCAATGTGGAGCGCTACTTCGCCATCGCCTGGGCGATGGCCGGCATCGTCTCAGCGCTCGGCGGCATCATCTGGGGCAGCATGCTCGGCGTCGACACGCAACTGGCGCTCGTCGGACTGAAAGTCTTCCCGGTGGTGATCCTGGGCGGCCTCGACTCGATCATCGGCGCCGTCGTCGGCGGCGTCATCGTCGGCGTCGTCGAGAGCATAGCGGCGGGCTACCTTGACCCTTATGTCGGTGGCGGAACCAAGGACTTCGCTCCCTACGTCCTCATGATCATCATGCTCATGTTCAAGCCCTACGGCATGTTCGGAAAGCGCAAGATCGAACGCATCTGACCTCACGCGGTAACGAGAAAGGCTGCTGGCTGTGTTCCATCGCGAAGCGGGCAACTTCAAGACCACCTATGCCGCCGACATGGCGCTCTTTCCGTTGCCGATCACGCGATGGACGGCGGGCGCGCTGCTCGTCTTCTTCATCGCCATCGTTCCGCTGCTGATGCACGAGTACTATCTGTCGATCTTCTGCCTGGTGTTCATCGCGATCGTCGGCGCCCTCGGCCTCAATATCCTGGTCGGCTATACGGGACAGATTTCGATCGGCCACGCCGCCTTCATGTCCGTCGGCGCGTACACCGCCGCAAACCTCGCCACGAAGCTCGGCCTGCCGTTCTGGGTGACGCTGCCGGCGGGCGGTCTGATGGCAGCGTTCATCGGCGCCATCGTCGGCATCCCGAGTCTCAGGATCAAGGGTACGTACCTTGCCATTGCGACGCTCGCGAGCCAGCTCATCATCGAGTGGATCATCAACCACACGCCGGCGATCTCCGGCGGGGCCGCAGCCTCGATAGAAGTGCCGCGTCCGACGCTCTTTGGCGTTCAGCTCAAGAGTCAGACGCAGCTATACTATTTCACGCTCTTTTTCGCGGTTGCGGCGATCGTCGCAACCATGAACCTTGTTCGCAGCCGCATCGGCCGCGCCTTCATCGCGATCCGCGACCAAGACATCGCCGCCGAGATCATCGGCATCAACATCTTCCGCTACAAACTCCTCTCTTTCGCGATTTCTTC
>Ga0073934_10000746_pt1 | contig 88101 bp, 73 predicted proteins | sample LarsenN4metaG_FD_76834 | JGI IMG/M metagenome (GOLD analysis project Ga0073934, IMG submission 76834) | Hot spring sediment bacterial and archeal communities from British Columbia, Canada, to study Microbial Dark Matter (Phase II) - Larsen... ...
CGGATCGTAGATGCGCACGCTGTGGCCGGCAGCCGCCAGGAGATAGGCGATGCCGTGGCCCATCAGGCCCGCGCCGACGACTCCGATGGTGCTCATCCCGCCGTGTATCCGCCGTCGACATACATGACCTGCCCGGTGCAGAAGTCCGAGGCCGGCGTGAGCAGGTAGACCGCCATGCCCATCAGGTCCTCGACCTCGCCCAGCCGGCCGAGCGGGATGCGCGAGAGCGAGCGCGCCTTGGTCTGCTGGCCGATCGGATCGTCGCCATACATCCAGGCGGTGAGCTTGGAGCGGAATACCGTTGGCGCGATTGCGTTCACGGTGATGCCGTGCTTGCACCACTCGGTCGCCAGCACGCGGGTAAGCGAGTCGGTGGCGCCCTTCGACGCGCAATAGCCGGTGTAGCCGGAATAGTTGCCGTGGCGGCCGCGCACCGACGACATCAGCAGCACCTTGCCGCGCACCTTGTTCGCGATCCAGTAGGTGCCGACGGCCTTGGCCATGAACCAGATGCCGCGCACATTGGCATCCATGACGGCCTGCCAGTCCTCGTAGGCCAGTTCGTGAATGAAACCGGGCTTGTTCATGCCGGACGCCACCACCAGCTGATCGACGCGGCCGAAGCGCTTCAGCGCGGCGTCGAGCATCGCCTGGGCATCCTCAAGCGAATCCGGCCGCCGTACGATGGTCTCGACCTCACCGCCGACTTCCTTCACTTCGGCGGCAACGTCATCGAGCTCGCTCTTGCTGCCGGACGCGAGCAAGAGCTTGCCGCCGAGCGCGCCGAGCGTGATGGCTGTGGCACGCCCGAACGCCCCCGACGCGCCGGTGATGATGGCGACCTTGCCCTTGTTGTCGAACAGCGACAGCGGATGACGCAGCGGTTCGGAGATTTCGCTCATGACTGTTGCCTCGATCGATCCGTCATCCTGAGGTGCGGGCGCGAAGCGCGAGTCTCGGAGGATGCACGGCCAGTGGCTCGGTCTGGGCCGTCGCCCTGCGAGGGCCACCCACAGCGCGTCGAAGGCGCGTGTAAACGCGTTGGTAGGCGGCCGCCTCAGGGTGACGGAAATGGATGGTCACCGGCATCACGCCCCTGTCTCGAATCTGAACGCCTGCGCGGGGTCGAGCACCGCCACCACCCGCAGGGCGCAGCCCTCGCCGTCCGGCCAGCGCCACGGGAATGCGAAGAAGGTGCAGCGCTTGCCGGTGATCTTGTCGATGTCGCCGCCGATGTTCTCGATGCCGGGGATGCCGTTGGTCATCATGATCTTGTGCGCCGGCTCCCAGTGCGGAAAGTCGTCGATGATATGACGGCCGGTCTCGGCCAAATACTCGTCGTCGAGATGCGGCTGCGCCGGCCCCGGCCCATGCGGGCCCAGGAAGGTGCCGAGCGGATGATCAAGCGCCTGCACGTCGATGCCGACGAGCTTCACGCCGCGCTCCACGATCCATTCCGCCGCCTCTTTGTAGAGGCCGGGCGAATAGGCAAAGTAATCCGGGTTATCGCCGTAATTATTGTGGCTGCCGGTGTTGATCATCACGATGTCGTTCTTCTGGATCTTTGGCTCCGCCTGCTCCAAATCCTTCGGCGTGATCACCCCCCACTTCTTCTTCGGGATCGAAACCGCCACGCCGGTCCCGAAAAACCGCCAGAGCGGATAGCCGGTGAGTGTCGGCTGGTTCTCCTGCACATGGATCGGCGCGTCCATGTGGGTGCCGCGGTGCATGATGCCTTCGAACTGCTGCACCAGCAGGCCGTCCTTGGCGTGGAATTCGACCACGCGCACATTGAGATTGGCGCGCGAGGGCCACTGCGGCATGCCGTGGCCCCAACGGTGGGTGAGATCGTAGAACTCGATCCCCTGCCCTTTGCCATTGCCGGATTTTTGCGATGATTTCACCGCCGGCTTCTTCACGCCGCCAGCCCCGGACTCCAGCCGGTTCTGCCCCTTCGGATCAAGGATCGCGACCAGGCGAATGACGCAGGCGTCGCCCTCATGCCATCTCCACGGGAAGCCCTGGAAGGTGCAGCGCCTGCCGGACAAGAGGTCGAGATCGCCGCCGACGTTTTCGATGGTCGGAATGCCGGCGCCGAGCAGCACCTTGTGCGCGGCGTTCCACTCCGGAAAATCCTTGATCGCGTCGTGGCCGGTCAGCCGCTTGTACTCCGGCAGCAGATACTTGATTTGCGGGCCGTTGCGGTGCGGCCCAAGCGAGGTTGCCAGCGGATGGTCGATGCAGGCGGTGTCGACGCCGACGAGCTTGACCTTCTTCTTCACCAGCCATTCGGCCGCCTTCTTCGACAGACCGGGCGCGTGGCCGAAATAGTCCTGGCTGTCGGCATAGCGGCGGTGCCACCCGGTGTTGATCAGGACGATGTCCCCGGCCTGGATCGGAGGCTTCGCCTTCTCCAGGTCCTTGGGTTCGATCAGCTCCCATGTGTCCTTCTTGATCGACACCACGACCCCGGTTCCGAAGAAACGCTCCAGTGCAAGGTCGCCGACCGCCTCCCGGCCCGGCAGCAGATGGATCGGCGCGTTCACGTGGGTCGAGGTGTGGAAGATCGTCGATATCTTGTGGGTCATCACGCCGTGCTTGGCGTGGTAGGTCAGCCGCTCAAGCTTGATTTCCTCGTAACCGGGAAAGATCGGCGTATACATGCCCCACGGGTGGGAGAGCTCGTAGAACTCGAGCCCGCTCACCGGATCCTTGGTCGCCGCCATGGACTCCCCCGACACATGCTACTGATTTGAACCTACAATGGGACGAATTCCCGGTCTATCCATACGCGTCAAGTGACGACCATCGACGAGTGACCATGTCCGACAGTTTCGTCTATCAATCGCAGGCAACTCGGGTCCGCTTCGGCCGCGGCGCGGTTGAGGCGGTCCCCGCCGAGCTCGTATTCCACGAGCGATCCCATGCGATCATCCTGTGTACGGCGTCGGGCCTCGCAACCGCGGAGTGGCTGCGGTCGCATGCGCCGGAGCGGATTGTCGACATCCACCCGCTGGAGAAGGTGGGCGACGCCCGCGAGCGCCTCGCCGGCATCGGCGCCCATGTGCGGCAGAAGGACGCCGACAGCCTGGTCGTGATCGGTGGCGGCACGCCGATCGGCTTCGCCAAGACGGTCGCAGCCACCGCGGGAATCCGCAGCGTGGCCGTGGTCACGACCTATTCCGGCTCGGAGATGGCCTCGACCTGGTCGATCGGCGCCGGCCCCGACCGCATGGCAGGCGACGACGACGACGCTCTCCCGCTGACCGCCATCTACGACCCGGACCTGACCATCACGCTGCACCCGCGTACATCCGCCGCAAGCGGCATGAACGCGATGGCACACGCGGTCGAAACCCTGTACGGGCCCGACGTCAATCCGATCGTCGAGCTTCACGCAGCGCAGGCCATCGCGCTGCTCGGCGCCAACCTGCCCCGCATCGTCGATAAGCCCGGCGACATTGCCGCCCGCAGCGACGCGCTGTTCGGCGCCTGGCTCGCCGCCGCATTCCGCGCCCAGGCCGGCATCGAACACGCGTTGGCCCAGCGCATCCGGCAGGCGTTCGGGCTCGATCATGCCCACTGCCATGCGATCTTCACGCCCTACGCCATCGCCTTCAACGCGCCGGCGGCACCGCAGGCCATGGCGCTGATCGCCAAGGCACTGCTGGCCAAGGATGCGGGCCAAGGGCTCTACGATCTCAATGTGCGGCTCGGTTTGCCGACCGGGTTGAAGGACCTCGGCATGAAGGAGGCCGACATTCCAAAAGCGGTCGAACTCGTCGCAGCCGCGAAATTCGTCAATCCGCGCCCGGTGTCGCCCGACGACATCGCCAATCTGGTCAAGCAGGCCTTCCACGGCGAGCCGCCGCGGTTTTGAACCGGCGGGTTTTGTGCTCCAATGCACGGCAGGGAGAACGCCATGGACACAAAGCGATTTCACTCAGCCGTTGTGGCCTTGCCGCTGGTCGCGCTCGTAGCAACCAGCGCGCGGGCTGAAGACTTCTACGCCGGCAAGACCATCAGCATCATCGTCGGAGGCAGCGCCGGCGGCGGCCACGACCTCTATGCGCGGACCATCGCGCGCCATTTGCCGCGATTCATCCCCGGCAATCCAACCCTCGTGGTCCGCAACATGCCCGGTGCCGGCTCGATGCGCGCAGCCGGTCACGTCTACACGGTGGCGGCCAAGGACGGCCTGACGATCGCCGCGCTCTATCCCGGCTCGGTGATGACTCCGCTGCTCGATCCGAAATCCAAGGCAACCTACGATCCGACCAAATTCCAGTATCTCGGCAGCGCCGAAAGCGGTGCGCGCATTTGCGCGACGCATCAGCGTTCGACGATCAAGACCTACCAGGACGCGATCAGCCATCCCGGCGTGTTCGGTGCCAGCGCCGCCGGCGGGTCGGTCTACGAATACGGCCACATGATGCGCAACACCGCCGGCGCGAAATTCCGACTGGTCACCGGCTACAAGGCGACGCTCGACATGGCGCTCGACATGGAGCGCGGCGAGATCGACGGCATCTGCGGTTGGGACTGGTCGACCGCGAAGTCGCAGAAGCCGGACTGGCTGCGCGACAAGACCGTCAACATCCTGCTGCAGGTCGCGCTCGATCCCGATCCGGAATTGACCAAGCTTGGCGTCCCACAGGTCTGGGGCTTCATCAAGAACGAGGCAGACCGCAAGGCCGTCGAGCTTGTGGTCAGTCAGCAGGTGTTCTCGCGGCCGCACGTGGTGGCGCCGGAGACGCCGGCCGACCGGGTGACGATTCTGCGTGCGGCCTACGACGCCGTCATGAGGGACAAGCAGTTCCTCGCCGATGCCGAGAAGACACGCCTCGACATCTCCCCCTCGCCGGGCGTCAAATTGCAGACGCTGGTGGCGGCGGTCTATGCAACGCCCGCTGCCGTCGTCGCGCGTGCGCGGCAGATCATCGCGCCGTAGCTTGCTGCGGGCTACTTCAGCATCCACTCGCCGTCCTTGCTGCGGTCCAGCAATCCCCTGCCCCGCAGCCGGTCGAGTTCGATTGCGATCTCACGGCCATCCCGGCTGCCGAGGCAGGCCATCAACTCGGCGAACACCATCGGCCTGGCGGCGAGCGCCTGCTCCACCGTCTGATAGCGCGGCGCTCCGTCGATCTTCGGTGCATGCGCGGTGCGTGCCTCGACGCCTCCCTTGGCCAGCGGCCCGGTCAGGTCGAAGCCGGCCTTGGTGGTGGTGCGATCCTCGCCCGCCGTGACGTCCATCGGGAACGCCATCTGTCCTTGCGCCGTGACCAGATCACGGTCGGCGCGGAAGCGGTTCGCAAAAGCCCATTCCACCTCCTCGTCGGCGAATACATCGACATCCTCGTCCAGCACATAGACGTGCTTGAGGAACGGGATCTCGAACAGCTTCGCGATCACGACCCGTGCCTGCCCCGCCGGCTCGCGCCGCACCGATACCCGCGCGTGCAGGAGGCCGCTCGCGCTCGGCACCGCATAGACCGCGACCGGACTGATTCCCGCGGCGCCCAGCACCTGCCGGATGCGCGCCTCGGTCAGAATCGCGCATTGATGCGCATGCTCGGTGCGCGCGATCTTCACGGCGCCGTGCAGTACGGTCTGGTGCAGCACGTCCTTGCGCATGGTAATCGCCGTGACGTGGAACACCGGGTCGATGTGCGCCGGCCCGTAATAACCCAGGAACTCGCCGTACGGTCCTTCGATCTCGGTGTAGCCGGCTTTGTCGAAATAACCCTCGATTACGAGCTCGGCGTCGGCGGGTACAGGCAGCCCGTTCGAGAGGCCGCTGGTCATCGGCAGCGGCGCGCCGCGAACCTGAGCCACGGTCATGAACTCGTCCTCGACCGGCGCGCGCACGCAGGCCGCCAGGAAATCGAGGGGATGCGAGCCGACCGCGAAATTCAGGTGCAGATGCTCGCCGCGCCCGACGCATTCCAGGAACACCCGCTTGAGGTCCGACGCCTGCGTCAGGTTCGACAGCAGGGTGTTGCGCGAGCGCAACATCAGCCGCCGGCAGCCGACATTGCGCCGCCCGGTCTTCGGATCGATGCTGTAGTCGATCGCCGACGACAGATAGGGCGCACCGTCGTAGTGGTGCTGCATGTGGAACGGCAGCTTCGTCAGATCGACGGCATCGTCCGACATGACCACCTGCTGAACCGGCGCGTCGCCCGGCGGAATTTCCACGACCGCCTGCGGATTAGCCATCCGTCGACCGAATTCCTGCGCCAGGTCGCGCTCGTCGTTCAGTCCGAACGCAATGGCATGACGGCGGCGGCTGCCGCCGACGGCGCCCACGATCTCGAAATGCTCCGGGCCGGCATCCTTGAACAGCGTCGCCTTGGGCGACGCCTCGATGATTGCGCTGATGTCGGCCAGGGCCACCGGCTGGTGGTGAATGTCGACCTCGCCCGCCTCGATCAGACGGTCGACAAATCTGCGCAGCCGGAATGTCTCGACGTCGACGCCCGCCATGGTTCTGCCCGCTTCCAGCCGCCGCAGGTGCGGCGATCCGCACCCATACCAGACACGCAAACCGCGGTACAAACGAGTTCCCAATGCCCGGGTTCTCCCCTAGCATCGGCGTCAAGCGCGGTCCCCGCCACCGCTGAAATGGGACGACCGCCGCCATCCCAACCGGTCGACAATAACGGAGGACCATAATGATTGGACGGCTGCCAGCCATCGCTGCTGCGGCACTCGCCGCGTTTGCCGCCAGTGCCTTTCCCGCGCGCGCCGATGCGGTGGCCGATTTCTACAGGGGCAAGCAGATCAGCGTCATTATCGGCACCTCCACGGGCAACGACTACGACTTCCGCGCGCGCCTCTTGGCACGCCACATGGGCCGTTTCATCCCCGGCGAACCGACGCTGGTACCGCGGAACATGCCGGGCGCCGGCGGTATCAACGCCGCCAACTATTTCGCCAACGTGGCGCCGCACGACGGCACCGTGATCCACCTGATCATGGCCAACATGATGGGCAAGCAGGCCATCGGGGTGGCCGGGGTCAAGTTCGACGCGCGGAAATTCTCCTGGATCGGCAACACCACCTCGACGCCGAACGTGACCAGCGCCTGGCACACCTCGGGCGTCACCAGGATCGAGCAGGTCAAGGAGCGCGAATTGATCATCGGCGCCCCGGCCGGCACCGCCGGCGAAGTCTATGGCGCGGTCATGAATGCGCTCGCGGGCACCAAGTTCAAGGTGGTCACCGGCTATCCCGGCGGCAACGAGGTCAACCTGGCAATGGAGCGCGGCGAACTCCAGGGCCGCGCGTCCAATTCCTGGGCCTCGTGGAAGTCCACCCGGCCGGACTGGGTCCGCGACAAGAAGCTGATCGTGCTGGTGCAGGTCGCGCTCAAGCGCGATCCTGAATTGAAGGACATCCCCACCCTGATCGAGCTGGTCAACGACGAGCGCGACAAGAGCCTGATGGCGTTCCTGTCCGCCGAGACCGCCGTCGCGCGCGCGCTGGTCGCGCCGCCCGACATCCCGGCCGACCGTCTCAATGCGCTGCGCCGCGCCTTCGACAAGACAATGCGGGACCCGCAGTTCCTTGCCGAGGCTGCCAAGACCAAGATGGACATCCAGCCAATGTCCGGCGAGGAGGCGCAGCCGATCGCGCATGCGATCGTCAACACCTCGCCCGAGGTGATCGGGCATGCGCGCAAGGTGCTTGGAAACCTGTTGCGGTAGTCGATTTCCCCGGAGAGCGGCGGGTAACAGCCGCCTCCGCCAGCGCCAGGGAGGAGCAGATATGAAGACCGGAGCCGGCCGGCTCGCGGCAGCCGTGCTTGCGGGCGTTGCTGGCGTCGCGCCTGCCGCCGCCCAACCCGTTCCGAATGAGGCCATCATGGCGGTGCCGGTGGTCGGCCTCGCGTTCAGCCTCGGCTACCTCGCCGACGATCTGAACCTGTGGGCCAAGCACGGCATCAAGGTGAAGACCGTGCAGATCTCCGGCATCGGCGCCATGAATTCGGTGATCGCCGGATCGACCGACTTTACACAATCCTCCGGCAGCGCGGTCACGCGCGCGGCCGCGCGCGGCCAGCGCGTGCTCGGCATCGTCGCCACGGTCAACCGGCCGAGCGCGCAGATCGTCCTGCGCAAGGACCTCGCCCCCGGCTTCGATCCCAAGGCACCGCTGCAACAACGCGCGCAGGCACTGCGCGGCCGCACCATCGCGGTCGACGCGGTGAATTCCGTGATCCACGCCTATCTGCGCTATGTCGCCACGCGCGCCGGTTTCAATCCCGATGAGATTCGCGTCGCGGTGATGCAGCCGCCGAACATGCTGGCGGCGTTCCAGACCCGGCAGATCGACGGCTTCACCATGGCGCCGCCCTGGGTGCAGAAGCCGCTGGTCGACGGCGCGGCAGTCATGATCGCCAGCGGCCCTGACGGCGATCCCGCGGACCTGTGGCCGTTCGCGAACACGCTGGTCGCGACCAGGCCGGAAACCTGCGTGAAACGGCGCCCGCTATGCGAAGCCGTCGGCCGTACCTTCCGCGACGCGGTCGCATTCCTGCTCGACCGGCCGGACGAGGCGCGCACGGTGCTCAAGAAACGCTTTGCCCAGATCGACGACCGGCAGTTCGCCCTCGCCATGCAGGACATCCGCAAGATCACGCCGCGCGACCTGATCCACACGCCCGCGGGCTTCGCGAACGCCGAGCGCTTCAACATCGAGGCCGGCCTGTTGAAGCCGGACGAGAGGCGCAAAAGCTACGACGACCTGTTCACGGACGAATTCGTGCGGTAGCGATGCATTGAGGTTAGACGGCAGCAGCCACCCGGCCCCGGCACTCCCCGAATCCGATCTGCGCGAAGCCGTCCCGCCGCGCGAAGGCGCGGAAGATCACCTCGTCGCCGTCGTCGAGAAAGCGCCGCGTCTCGCCCGACGGCAACGTCACCGGGTCGCGCCCACCGCGCGTCAATTCCAGCATGCTGCCGACGCTCTCGGGCGCCGAGATGGTGCCGGTGCCGATCAGGTCGCCGGCCTCCAGATTGCAGCCGCCGCATGAATGGTGCGCGATCATCTGCGCCACGGTCCAATAGAGGTGGCGCGCATTGCTCAGCGCCAGGCGATGCGGCGGCAGGTTCTTCGCGCGCATATCTTCGGTGAGGATCGAGGCTTCAAGCACGATGTCGAATGCGCCGGCGGCTTGGTCGGACGGGTCCATCAGATAGTCGAGCGGGCGCGGATCGCCGTCGGGGCGCGGCGCCTGCGCGATGCGGAACGGCGCCAGCGCCTCCGGCGTCACCATCCAGGGCGACACCGTCGAGGCGAAATTCTTGCCGAGGAACGGCCCGAGCGGCTGGTACTCCCAGGCCTGGATGTCGCGCGCCGACCAGTCATTGAGCAGACAGAGGCCGGCAACGTGATTGCCCGCCTGTGCGATCGGGATCGGCTCGCCGAGATCGTTGCCGGGGCCGATCCACACGCCGAGCTCCAGTTCGTAGTCGAGATAGCGGCACGGGCCGAAATCCGGCTCGCTTGCCGACTGCGGCTTGCGCTGACCGCGCGGCCGCTTGACCGGTGCGCCGGAGGCGCGGATCGAGGAGGCGCGCGCGTGATAGGCGACCGGCATGTGCTTGTAGTTCGGCATCAGCGGGTTGTCCGGCCGTAGCATCCGGCCGGAGTTCATGGCGTGATGGATGCCGGCATAGAAATCGGTGAACCCGCCGATCCGCACCGGCAGGTGCAGTTCGCAATCGGCCGCTCGATGCAGAAGCGCGGCGCGCAGGCTCTCGACCCTGGATCGCTCCGGCCCATCGACAGCGAGCAGGTCGGACACCCGCCTGCGCAGCGCTGCGCGCGGACCGGCGCCCAGCGCCAGCAGCGGATTGAGCGTCGGACCGGCGGTCCGCTCCGCCGCGCGCCTGGCATCGCCCGTGAACAGGCCGGCTTCGAGCGCCGCCGTGAGATCGAAAATCTCCTCGCCGATGGCCACCCCGCCGCGCGGCTCCCACCCGCCCTTGCTGTAGACGCCGAACGGCAGATTCTGGATCGGAAAATCCGCGTGGTCGTTGGCGCTCTCGACCAGGCTCCGGCGGTTCACGTCATGGGTGGCGTCGATCATGGCCCCTCGAATGGTCATTGCCGCGAAGCCCCGCACGCCCATCATGCAGCAATGCACCGCAGCGACTCGATCTCGCTTGCAGCGTACTGCATCGCCGCGCCGCGCGGACGATGACATTCGACCGCAAGGCACGCTACAATTTCTGTCGGATGCAACAAGCTCGAAGGAGCATGCTTATGCGACGGCGTGGATTCCTGGCCGCAGGTCTTGCCGCCATCGCGCTGCCGGCGGCGGCGCAAGGCTCGTTCCCGAGCAGGCAGGTCCATCTGATCGTGCCGACCTCGGCCGGCGGCGTCCATGACGTCATCGGCCGCATCTGGGCGGACCGGGTCAAGGGCGCGCTCGGCAACGTCGTGGTCGAGAACCGCGCCGGCGGCGGTTCCTCGATCGCGCTCAATTACGTGGCCCAGCAGCCCGGCGACGGCCACACGCTGCTGGTCGGGTCCACCAGCACGCTGGTTCTGCGCGAAGGATCCAACAACAAGGCCTACGACGCGCTCAAGGACATCGCCGCGATCTCGATCCTCGCCACCACCTCGACCTCGATCGCGGTCAATCCCTCGCTGCCGGTGAAATCGGTGAAGGACCTGATCGCCTACCTCAAGGCCAACCCCGGCAAGCTCTCCTATGGGTCCGGCGGCGTCGGCGCCATCACCCACATCACGCCGGAGCTGTTCAAGCAGCAGGCCGGCGGGCTCGACATGCTGCATGTGCCCTATCGCGGTATCGGCCCGGCCATGAACGACCTCCTGGGCGGCAACATCCAGGTGATATTCCCAAACGTGACATCCGCGGTGATGGCGCTGCACGCCAAAGGCCGGCTGCGCGTGTTGTCGGTCAATGCGCCGGAACGGCTGGAGGTGGCACCCGACATCCCGACCTCGCACGAAGCAGGCTTGAAGGATTTCGTATCGCAGATCTTCTTCGGCGTCTTCACGCCGATCAAGACGCCCTTGCCGATCCGCGAGCAGATCAATGCCGTCACCCAGAAGGAATGGTCGGACAAGACCTTCCTGAAGAAGCTCGTCGCCTCCGGCTTCGAGCCGATGCTGGGCTACGGCCCGGAACGCGGCGACCGCTATCTGCGCGAGGAATTCGCCAAGTGGAGCCCGGTGGTGCAGAAGGTGCAAGGCCCGTGACCGTTTCGCCGCACAGACGGCGGTCGTTGTTGCGCCTCCGATGACTTCGGGACGTCCGGTCAGACGCGTCGAAGACGACGTGCTGCTGCGCGGGCGCGGGCGTTTCGTCGACGACATCGACCTGCCCGGCATGCTGCACGCAAGCTTCGTGCGCAGCCCAGTGGCGCATGCGCGGCTCACGGGCATCGACGCATCGGCTGCGCGCGCGCTGCCCGGCGTGCATGCGGTGCTGACCTATCGCGACCTGCGCCCGTTGATCGGTTTCGACCGCACGCCGCTGGCGCTGGCAGTGGCGGCAATCCGCCATCATGTTGATCCGTCATGGCTGGCCGAGCATGAGCTGTGCTTCGTCGGCGAGCCGGTCGCCGTCGTGGTTGCGGAAAGCCGTGCGATTGCGGAGGATGCTGCAAGCCTCGTCGCGATCGACTGTGACGAACTGCCTGCGGTGCTCGACCCGGTCGACGGGCTGACGCCCGGCGCGCCGCGCGCGCGGCTCGACTGCGCCGACAATCTGGTGGCCGCCTGGACGCTGAAATACGGCGATGTGGATCGCGCCTTCGCACAGGCCGCGCACCGCATCGTGCAGCATTTCCGTATTCACAAGGGCGGCGGGCACGCCATTGAGGCGCGCGCCGTGCTGGCGCGCTTCGATGCGGCCGAGGACCTGCTCACGGTCTGGGACGGCACCCAGATGCCGCACAAGGCCAAACGCGTGATCGTCGAAACGCTCGGACTTTCCGAAAGCCAGGTGCGGGTGATTGCGCCCCATGTCGGCGGCGGCTTCGGGCCCAAGAATCCGTTCTATCCGGAAGAGCTGGTGGTGCCGGCGGCGGCGATGCTGCTCGGCGCGCCGGTCAAATGGGTCGAAGATCGTCGCGAGAGTTTCACCGCCTCCAACCACGAGCGCGAGCAGGTGTGGGACCTGGAGGCCGCCGCCGATTCCGGGGGCAAACTGCTCGCCGTGCGGGGACGCGTCTGCCACGATCACGGCTCGTCGACGCCGTCGGGCATGTCGACATTGCAGAACACCGGCACCAATTTCCTCGGGCCCTATGTGCTGCCGGCGATGACTATCGAATTCGCCGCCTGCCTGACCAACTTCGCGCCGGTGACGTCGAGCCGCGGCGCCGGCCGCCCGCAAGGCACCTTCGCCATGGAACGCCTGCTCGACCGCATCGCCGAGACGGTCGGCATCAGCCGCGACGAGGTGCGCCGCCGCAACCTGGTTCCGCCCCACCGCATGCCCTACGAGACGCCGATCGTCACCCGCGACGGGCTGCCGATGACCTACGACAGCGGCGACTATCCGGAATCGCAGCGGCGCGCGCTGGCGGCCGCCGGCTGGAGCAACTTTCCGGCCCGGCAGCAGGCCGCGCTGCGGGACGGCAGGTTCATCGGGCTTGGCCTCGCCAACTATGTCGAAGGCACCGGGCGCGGACCGTTCGAGAGCGTCACCGTGCGGGTCGGGCCGTCGGGCCGCATCGTGGTCGCGACCGGCGCCACCGACCAGGGCCAGGGCACCCACACCATGCTGGCGTCGCTGGCGGCGGAAACCTTCGGCGTCGATCCCAACCGCGTGCAGGTGATCGCCGGGGACACCGTCGCCTCCCCGCTCGGCCACGGCTCCTATGCCAGCCGCCAGGCGGTGACCGCCGGCAGCGCATTGCATCTCGCGGCGAAGGCCGTCGCCGACAAGGCCAAGCAGGTGGCGTCGGCGATGCTGGAAGTATCGGCCGACGATCTCGAACTGGTGGACGGCGAGGTGCGGGTGCGCGGCGTGCCCGACTTGAAGAAGGGCCTCGGCGAGATCGCCCACGCCCTCTCCGGCGTCGCCGGCTTTTCGCTGCCGGCGGGCGTCAGCCCGGGGCTCGCCGCGACCTCGGACTTCATCCCGCCGGCGATCACCTACACCAACGGCACGCATGTCTGCGAGGTCGAGGTCGATCCCGAGACCGGCCGTGTAACACTCACGCGCTACGTCGTCGTGCATGACTGCGGCCGCATGATCAATCCGACGATGGTGGAAGGCCAGGTGCACGGCGCACTCGCGCATGGCATCGGCCACACGCTTTATGAGTGGATGCGCTACGATGCCGCCGGCCAGCCGCTGACCGTGACCTTTGCCGACTACATGCTGCCGACGTCGGATGTCGTACCGCCGATCGATATCCATCACATGGAATCGCCGACGCCGCTCAATCCGCTCGGGGTCAAAGGCGCCGCCGAGAGCGGCACCATCGGCGCGCCGGCCGCCATCGTATCGGCAATCGAGGACGCGCTGCGTCCGCTCGGCGTACGCATCAACGATTTGCCGGTGACGCCCCCGCGGCTCCTGGCCCTGATACAGTCCGCGCAGCGATAACCCATGGGAGGTATTGAATGCGAGCCGCAGTCCTGGGCGCGAACGGCGTCGAGATCCGCGACATCCCGAAGCCCGAGCCGAAACCGACCGAAATCCTCATCCGCGTACGGGCGACGAGCCTCAATCGCGCCGACCTGCATGTGGCATCGGGGCAGCAGCACGGCCGCGTCGGCGGCGTCGGCGCCCGCATCGGGCTCGAATGTGCGGGCGAGGTGGAGGCGGTCGGCAGCATGGTGAAGGGCCTCAAGGCCGGCGACCGCGTGATGGCGGCCGCCGCCGGCGGCTATGCCGAATACGTCACCACCGATGCGAACCGCGCCACTCGCATCCCGGCCAACAACATGACCTACGAGCAGGCGGCCTGCTTCCCGGTCGCGCTCCAGACCATGCATAACGCCATCGTCACCGCGGGGCGCTTCAAGGCGGGCGAGTCGCTGCTGATCCAGGGCGCGAGCTCCGGCGTCGGTTTGATGGGCATGCAGATCGGCAAGCTCAAGGGCGCATCGATCGTCATGGGCACGTCCACCCATGCCGGCCGCCGGGCCCGTCTCAAGGAATACGGCTGCGACCTTGCGCTCGATTCGTCCGATCCGACCTGGCCGGCACAGGTGAAGCAGGCCACCGGCGACAAGGGCGTCAACCTGATCGTCGACATGGTGTCGGGGGCGACCGTCAATCCGAGCATGGAGGCCTGCGCGCTGCTCGGCCGCATCGTCAATGTCGGCCGCCTCGGCGGCACGAAGGGCGAGTTCAACTTCGACCTGCACGCGCTCAAGCGCATCGACTACATCGGCGTCACCAACCGCACCCGTACCCAGGACGAGTTGAACGAGGTCACGCGCCTGATGCGCGAGGACCTGTGGCCCGCGGTCGAGGCCGGTAAGCTGACGTTGCCGATCGACAGGACGTTCCCGCTCGACAAGGTCGCCGATGCGCTGGCGATGATGAAGGCCAACCAGCACTTCGGGAAGATCGTGCTGGTGATGTAGGGCCGCCCATCCACCGCGGACTTCATGGTGAGGAGCGCGGGCGATGGCTCGCGCGTCTCGAACCATGGCCACACAGTCCGGTGAATGCCGCCATCCCTCGAGACGCCCGCGCTACGCGCGGGCCCTCAGGATGAGGTTCGGAGGATGGCGCGCCAGCTAGAACAGCGACGCCATCTCCTTGGCGCCGGGCTGCTGCGACAGCCGGTCCATGATGCTGTTCATCTCGGCGTAGAGCTTGGCGACGACTCCGGTGCGCCGCGCGATGCCGTTGCGCTCGTAGCCGCCGCGTTGGAAGAAGTTCGAGGTTGGCACCCGCTCGCGCAGCGACTGCGGCATGGTCACGAGATCGATGCCGTTGCCGTCGCCGGTGAGGTTCATCATCTCCAGCTCGGCGGCGGTCAAGGGCTTGGTGTGGCCCTTGGTCTGCGCAAACTTTACGGAGGTGAGAAGCTTCTGCACCTGGAGCAATGGCCCGAAATCGCGGTCAAGCACCGCGGCATGGATGCCCCAGCCGCGCTGGGTCTTGGCGAGCTTGTCGTGGTCGCCCCACCTGTTCGGCACCGTCCGGCTGAACGCGATCAGGCGTCGCAGATGGCCGATCCTGCTGTCGTCGACACCCCGTTGCCGCAACGCCTGCACGAACTGGTCGCCGTAGCCGGCGAGCAGGCTGACGCTGTTGGTGGTGAGGAGTTGATTGTAGCCCATCGCGGTGGAGATCGCCCGCGCCCCCGGCCGCGGATGCGTCAGCCCGGCCTGCACGTCATAGGTGCCGTTGCCGCCGGTCTCGAACGAATAGATGCGCACGACCTGGTCGCGGCTCAGGCCGGCGGCCTTGGCGAGCTGCACGTAGGAGCGTTTGAAATCCGAATCGCGCGCCGGCCGCTGCGGCACGAAGCGGTGATGCTCGGCCGCCGATTTCAGGAAGTCGGCCAGCACCGGAAGCGGGGCGCGCGGCGGCCGGGTCGGATCCTTCGGCATGTCGGGCGGCCGCGGCGGACCCGTGTAGACCGGAGGCTGAGTCAGCACGTAGTCGTGCAGGCCGACCGCCTCGTGGTTGCGGCGCTTGGCGAAGCGGGTGCGGCGCTTCTCCGCGATCTCGTTCCAGTAGGCGCGCGCCTGCGCCTCATAGGCATTGCGTGCCTTGGTATAGGCCGCGAGCCGCGCCTCGTAGCTGGCACTCTCCGCAAGGCACGGCCCGGCCACGATCGAGACTGCCGCGGCCAACAGGAAGCCGGGCAGTCTGGACCTTCCACAGATCTGCATGTTCCGCCTCGTCCCTCTAACCGGCAGATGAACGGCAGATGATCGTCAACAAGTCCTTAACGCGGCCGGACTACAGGCACACCCGCATGCCGGTGAACTTCCACTGCGACAATTCTTCCATGGCATAGCGGACACCCTCGCGGCCGAAGCCGGACGAGCCGACGCCGCCGAACGGATAGGTATCGAGCCGGAACCGGCTGGCGTCGTTGATCCAGAGCGAGCCGACCCGCAGCTTGCGCGAGACCTTGAAGGCGGTTTCCAGGCTCCTGGTGAAGCAGGCGCCCTGCAAGCCGAACTCCGACGCATTGGCCAGCGCCAGCGCCGCGTCCACGTCCGCCACCGGCTGCACCACCACCACCGGGCCGAACGCTTCCTCGCCCATCAGCCGCGCGTCCGACGGCGCCTCGGCGACGATCGCGGGGCCGAGGATGCAGCCGCTGCGCTCGGGCTTGCGCACGAGCTTGCCGCCCTTCTTCACCGCATCCTCCACCATCGCCTCGACGCGGTCGGCGGCGGCGCGGCTCACCATCGGGCCGACATCGGTGGCCGCATCGTCGGGATCGCCGACCTTGAGCTTGTTGGCGGCGGCGACGAACAGGTCGAGGAACTTGTCATAGACTGCGCGCTCCACGATCACGCGCTGCGCCGAGATGCATTGCTGACCACTGGCCTCGAAGCCGGCGCCCGCGATGCGCGTCGCCGCATCGGCGAGATCGGCGTCGGCGCAGACGATATTGGCGGCATTCGAGCCAAGCTCGGCGACGAATTTCTTGGCGCCGGCGGCGCGCGCGAGCTCGTTGCCCATGGCGGTCGAGCCGGTCGCGGTGATCGCCGCAACCAGCGGGTGCGCGACCAGGAGCTGCGCGGTCTGCCGCCCGCCCGGCACCACGTTGAACAGTCCGTCGGGAACGCCGGCCTTCTTCACCGCGTCCGCGATCAAGAGCGCCACCTCGGTCCCGGGCGGGGATGGCTTCACCACCACGGCATTGCCGACCGCCATCGCAGGCGCGATCTTCTGCACCAGCAGGTTCACCGGGCCGTTGAACGGCGTGATCGCCGCGACCACGCCATAGGGAATGCGCGTGGTGAAACCGAACCGACCGGCGCCGGTCGCCGCCACGTCGAGCGGCAGCACTTCGCCGTTGAGGTGCGGCAGCTGCGCCGCGCAGGCGCGGATGAACGCCCCTGCCCGCTTGGCCTCGAAGGTCGCGGCGCGTCGCGGCTTGCCGATGTCGCGGATCAGCGACCGCACCAGCTCGGCCTCGATCTTGTCGATGGCATCGGCGGCGGCATTGAGCCACTCGACGCGCTTTGCCACTGTGGCGTCGATATGTTTCGTGTAGGCGCCGTAGGCGTGCTTCACCGCGGCGTCGACGATGACGGCATCGGACTCCACGATCTGCGAGGCCGATGTCTCGTCGATCGGCGAGATCAGGTCGGAAAACTTCGCGTCGGCCGCGACGCTCGCGGCGCCGCCGATCCACGGCAGGTGCCGGACGGGTGCATTCATGGAACTCTCCTCAGGGCTGCCGTCCCTGTTTAGCGCATCGCGGCACCGATGTGGACAGCGGCACGGGCCGATAATAGCTTGCCCCCGGCAATCGGGAGCATGCCATGGCTGTCGTGTGGGAGAAGGAACTGCCGCGCAATATCGGCTTTGCTTTCGATCTGAAGAAGGGCCAGTCGGTGCGCATCCGCTCGCAAACCATCATCGATTTCGTCTGCTTCAACCGCGAGAACCTGCGCGAGCGCTTCGACCAGGCCCGCACCAAGGCCAACCAGCGCAAGGTGTTCATCTCGACCGGCGACCAGCTCGTCTCGAAGCTCAACAACACCATGATGACCATCGTGGAGGACACCTTCAAGGAAGGCCACCACGACCTGCAGGAAGGCATGTGCAGCCGCAAGCGCCACGAGTTGGCCGCCGCCCGCGGCATGTGGGAGAAGACCTACGGCCGCCCGCTGTCCGAGATGCCGCCGCGCGGCTGCACCGAGAACCTGAGCATGGCGCTGGCGCCCTACGGCATTGCGCTGGAGGACGTGCCAAGCCCGTTCAATATCTTCCAGCACATGATCATCCATCCGGATGGCGAATTGGAGCATTCCCACATCCGCCCGAAACCGCCGGGCGCGCACGTGACCCTGCGCGCGGAGATGGACCTGCTCGCCGCGCTCAGCACCTGCCCGGATGTTTCGGTGGGCGGGACGACGGGCGCGACGGTAACGGTGATGGAATAGGACCCGCCCGGCGTGTCCCGGGCGCAGCGCCATGCTTGTCGCTCTGACCGCGTACCGGATGCATGGCCCTTACCCGCGAAGCACGCTCCCCCATTTGTCGGCGATGGCGCGCGCTTCCACCTGCGTCAGCGCCGAGGTCGGCGGATACTTGTCCATCCACGGGAACGGCTTGACCGCCTCAATGACGGCCTTGGAGTGCGAGGTAACACCGCGCTTCTTGTCCTCCTCCGGGATGCGCGGATCGAGCGCCGACGACCAGGCGTCCCGCACGATGTCGATCTGCTCGGCCGGCTCACAGCGCGTGGTGATCGCCCACATCACGTCGGCGAGGTCGGAGGGATCGACATCGTCGTCCACCACCACCACCAGCCGGCCCATGTAGCTGTTGGCAGCGGCGATCAGGCCGGCGCGCTTGGCGTGGCCGGCATAACGCTGGCGGATCGCCACCACGGTCATCAATTGCGCGACGTGCTGCCAGACCCCGACCACGTCGGTGACGCCGGCCATTTCCAGGTTGCTCCAGATGCCGGCGGCGCGGAACGGCAGCCCGAAATGGAAGCGCGGCGGCTTCATTGGCGGCGAGCCGAGCAGGATCGGATCGTTGCGGTGATGCACCGCGTCAACCCGCATCACCGGGCACGGCCGCTTCTCGGCGGCGTAATAGCCGGTGAACTCGCCGAACGGTCCTTCCGGCAGCGTTTCGACGCCGGGCGATAGCAATTCGCCCTCCAGGATGATCTCGGCATGCGCCGGCAATGGCAGGCCGGTCTTCGGACCCGCCATCACCTCAACCGGCGCGTCCTTGATGGCGCCGGCGAACTCGTACTCCGACTGGCCGGCAGCGAGATATTCGAAGCCCGCAATGAACAGCGCGGGGTCCATGCCGTTGACGACGGCCAGCGGGCAGGACTTGCCTGCATCCCAGTATTTCTTTGCGATGATGGCGCCGTGCCGGCCCATGTGGTCGAACTGAACGGTGACCTTGTTCCGCGTGTGTACCTGCACGCGATAGATCGAGGCATTGATCCAGCCCGAGTCGGGGTCGCGCATGATCACGATCGAGCCGGAGCCGATATAGGGTCCGCCGTCCTTCGCGTGCCACACCGGCGCCGGCAGCTTTCGCATGTCCACGGCGTCGCCGCTGGCCGAGTTCTCCAGGAACGCGGCGTGCTTCACCTCCACCGGCTTGCGGCTCCTGAGCATCTGGCGCTTCGCCATCCATGCCTTCAGGGCGTCGAGCGGCGGCAAGGTGGGATCGAGCCCAAGCGCCAGCGCGGCCCGCTGCGGGTTGGTGGTGGCATTGGTGAAGATGCGATAGCCCGCCGGATAGCCCTTGATGCGGTCGAACAGCAGCGCCGGGCATTCCGGCAGGCCGGCAGCCACCTCGGTGATGCCGCCAAGCTCGACATGCGGATCGGCGCCGTCGACGCGGCGCAGCGCGCCGAGCTTCTCAACTTCGCTGATGAATTCGCGCAAATCCTTGTACATCGAGTTCCCCCGGCACCGTCATCGTTCTCGGAAGCGGACGACCAGTAATCGCTGGACAACGAATGTAGCATGGCTTCAAACTACGGAATCCTCGCGGTTACCGGATGCCCCGCTTGCGGGGCATGACGGCACAGAGACCGGACATGCACGCCCGCACCCGCCCTGCGCTTCGACCCAGCGTGCGTCTTTCGATAACGGCTGCATTGCTCGCCGCGATGGGACCTCCGGCACACGCCGCCGACTTCTACGCCGGCAAGACCATCACGATGTCGAGCCAGACCGCGCCGGGCAACAGCTACGACCTTTACGTGCGCCTCCTGAGCCGGCACTTCGGCCGCCACATCCCGGGCAACCCGAGCTTCATTGTCGTCAATATGCCGGGCGCCGGCGGGCTGCGCGCATTCAACCATGCCGGGCTGGTGGCGCCCCAGGACGGCACGTTCCTGACCATCGTCAGCCAGGCCCTGCTGATCTTCGAGGCGACCGGTCAGCGCGGTCTCCAGGTGTCGCTCGGCAGGTTCCACTGGCTCGGCAGCTTCCATCAGTCGAACAATGTCACCGTCACTTGGCACACCTCGAAGGTGCGCACGCTCAAGGACGCGATAGCGCGCGAGGTGACGATGGGTGCCACCGGGTCGGGCGGTGGCTCGACCGTCGGGCCGGCGATCTACAACGCGGTCCTCGGCACCAAGTTCAAGATGGTGTCCGGCTATCCGGGCGGAGCCGAAATCGACCTCGCCATGCAGCGCGGCGAAGTCGAAGGCCGCGGCAACAACACCTGGGCGGGCTACAAGGCGACCTTCCAGAGCGCGATCAAGGCCGGCCATCTCAACGTGCTGATCCAGACCGGCCTGCGCAAGGAGCCCGACCTGCCGGATGTGCCGCTGTTCCTCGATCTCGTCAGGGGCGACGCCGCGCGCGAGCCGATCGCTGCCTTCATGTCGGAAGCGGTCGCCATCGCGCGGCCGTTTGCGGCGCCGCCGGGCGTGCCGAAGGAACGGGTCGAACTGCTGCGGCGGGCCTGGGACGCCACCATGAAGGACCCTGCGTTCCTTGCGGACGCCGCCAAGCTCAATGCGGAAATCGATCCGCTCAACGGGCAGCAGGTTCAGGGTATCGTCGAGCGCGTGCTGGCAACGCCGAAGCCCATCCGCAATCACATCCAGAAGGTGATGGGCCTGCCGCAGACATGATCCAGCGTCGACGCACGCCGACCTCATGGTGAGGAGCCTACCCTCGCGAAGCGAGGGCAGGCGTCTCGAACCATGGCCGCAATGTCAGAACGCCCGGCCATCCTTGGAGACGCCCTCGCTTCGCTCGGCCCTCAGGATGAGGTCTGCAATGGGTGCGCGCTCCCCGTCGATGTGACAACGCCCTCTGCACCTTTATAATGGGCGGATACTCGGAGAACAAAAATGACCGCCGGAAGCAATGTCAAAGCCCACATCGCCTATGACGACCTGCGCGAATGGCTCGCGCGCGCCGAGCAGCTCGGCGAGGTGAAGCATCTCACGGGCGCCACCTGGCAGGAGGACATCGGGCTGGTGGCGGAGGCGATCCTGCGCGCCGAGAACGGTCCCTGCGTGGTGTTCGACGAGGTGCCCGGCTGCCCCAAGGGCTTCCGGCTGCTGCTCAACATGTTCGCCGGCGTCCGCCGCAACATGACGCTCGGCTTCCCCGACCACCTGACCAAGTGGGAGCTTTCCGACGCCTATCGCGAGGCCTATCTGAAGGACCCGAAAATCATCCCGCACGAGATCGTCGAGGATGGTCCTGTGTTCGAGAATATCATGACCGGCGACGACATCGACGTCACCAAGTTCCCCTCTCCGGTCTGGCACGAGAAGGACGGCGGCCGCTACATCGGCACCGGCACCTACAGCGTGACGCGCGACCCGGAGGAAGGCTGGTACAACGCCGGCGCCTATCGCGCCCAGGTCCACGACAAGAAATCGGTCGGCTTCGTGACGGCACGCGGCCACCACGGCTGGATCCATCGCGAGAAATACTTCAAGCGTGGCGAGAAGATGCCGGTCGCGATGGTGGTCGGCGGAGACCCGCTGGCGTTCTTCTACGGCGGCGTGGAAGCGCCCTACGGCACCTTCGAGCTCGACATCATCGGCGGCATGCGCGGCCGCCCGACCAAAATGGTGAAAGGCAAGGTGACCGGACTGCCGTTCCCGGCCAATGCCGAGATCGTGCTGGAGGGCTATGTCAGGCCGGGCCATACGCACCCGGAAGGCCCGTTCGGCGAATGGAGCGGGCACTATGCCGGCGGCGTACGCCCGATCCCGGTGCTCGAGATCGAGGCGATCTACCACCGCAACGATCCGATCCTGCTCGGCGTGCCGCCGATGGGCGGCGGGCCCGACGAGATGGCGCGCTATCGCGCGGTGATGCGTTCGGCGATCATCAAGCAGAACATGACCAATGCCGGCGTGCCGGGCGTGAACCAGGTCTGGTGCCACGAGGTCGCGGGCGCGCGCATGCTGCATGCGATCTCGATCACGCAGCGCTATCCAGGTCACGCGGTGCAGGCCGCCCATATCGCCGCGCAGTGCGGCGCCTCGGCCTATGCCTCGAAGTACATCGTGGTATGCGACGACGACGTCGACGTGACCAATCTCGACCACATGCTGTGGGCGATGATCACCCGCACCGATCCGGCCGAGTCGATCCAGTTCATCCGCGGCTCGTGGGATTCCAGCGCCGACCCCGCGATCCCGCCCGAGCGCCGCAAGGCCGGCAACATCACCCACTCGGTGGCGTTGATCAACGCCTGCAAGCCGTTCCACTGGAAGGACGAGTTCCCGCCGTCGAATACGCCGAGCCCGGAGGTGGCGAAGAAGGCGAAGGAAAAATTCGGCTGGCTGTTGAATGGCAAGGAGCCGGGCTGAGTTCGACGCGGACGCAAAGCCCAATCAGACGTGACTTGAAGCCTGCTCGCGCGGCCCGGCATCGCGCCGTTGCGGAATGAGCCAGCCGTCCCCGATCTCGACCGTCACGGCTGCGCCGCTTTCGGGCGGCGCTCCTGCATGCTCCACCTTCAGCTCGGGCGCCTCGGCCGCGTCGGGCCTGACTGTGAGCACCGTGGCCGCGCCGCGATAGGCGGCACCGGTCACGCGCCCGCGGATGCCGCTGCCATTTGCCGACAGCGCGAGGTTCTCCGCGCGCAGGCAGAGCGAGCGCCGTTCACCTGACGTACCGGCGCCGCGCGCGGCGATCCGCGTGCCGAACACATCGACCACGGCCCGTTCACTGGTGCGGCCGATCACCGTGGCCGGCACCACGATGCCGCGTCCGACAAAGCGCGCCACCATCTCGCTTGCCGGCTCCGCGTACAGTACGCGCGGCGAAGCGACCTGCTCGACGCGGCCGGCATCCATCACCGCAACGCGGTCGGCAAGCGCAAGCGCCTCCGCCTGGTCGTGGGTGACGTAGATAAAGGTCGCACCGATCTCCTTGTGGAAGCGCGCGAACTCCTGCTGCATCGATTCCCGCAGATGCACGTCGAGATTGGCAAGCGGTTCGTCGAGCAGCACCACCTCAGGACGCATGGCGAGGCAGCGCGCCAGCGCCACGCGCTGGCGCTGGCCGCCGGACAGTTCGTGCGGACGGCGCTCCGCCATCGCTGCAAGGCCGACCATCGCGAGCGCCTCGTCGACGCGGCGGGTGCGCTCCGCTTCCGGTACCTGGCGAACGCGTAGAGCGAACGCGACATTCTCCGCCACGTTCATGTGCGGCCACAGCGCGTAGGACTGGAACACCATGCCGATGCGCCGCTTCTCGGGCGGCAGCGCCCAGCCGGGTCGGCCGACGACCCGGTCGCCGAGCATTACCGTGCCGTCATCCGGAACCTCGAAACCGGCGACAAGGCGCAGCAGCGTGGTCTTGCCGCAACCAGACGGGCCGAGCAGCGCGAAGAACTCACCATCGGTGATCGCCAGGCTGACCGCCTCGACGGCGCGGGTGGCGCCGAAGCGCTTCGACACCTCCTCGAAGCTCACGCCCGCCACGGCACCACTCCCTCCGGCAGGTTGCGGGCGAGAAGGCTGATCAGGGTGGCCAGCAGCAGCGTGAACGCGACCGAGATGGTGGCGACCGCCGCCGCGGCCGGCGAGTTGCCCTCGTAATGCAGGAAGAACACCGCCACGCCGAGCGTTTCGCTGCCGGTCGACCACAGCAGCACCGACACGGTCAGCTCGTTGAAGGCCGTCATGAAGATCAGCAGCGCTCCCGCCGCCGCCGACGGCGCAACCGCCGGCAGGATGACCGCGCGCAGCCGCGTCACGATGCCGGCGCCCGCGACCTGCGCGGCTTCGTCGAGGTTGCGGCTGACCTGCTCCATGCCGGCCACCGTCGGCCGCAGTGCCAGCGCGAGAAAACGGGAGAGATACGCAATCAGGATAATGCCCAGCGTACCGTAGAGGCTGACGTCCAACACCGGCAGCGGCGGCAGGAACACGATGATGATGGCGATCGCCAGCACGGTGCCCGGCACCGCATAGGGCGCATCCGCGAGCAGGTCGAGGGCGCGCGCCGCCGTGTTCCGGCGCAGCGTCGACAGGTAGGCAAGCGGTACGGCGATAGCGGCGCTGATGGCGGCGGCGGCGAGCGCCAGCACGAAGCTGTTGGCGAAGGCGCGCAGCGTCGATTCCTGCTCGAACAACGCAAAGCGGTAGTTCGCGAGCGTCACGGTGTGGAAGCGAAGCGGGACGCCGAGCGCGGGCGCCAGCGACGACGCGATCAGTGCCAGCAGCGGTAGGATCGCGATGCAGACCAGCATCGCCCACAGCGCGATTTCCAGCGGCATGCGCGCGCCGCCGAGTCGGAACGGCTGGAGCGGCGCGCCCGCCTCGCTCGCAAAGCCGCCACGCCGCACGACGAGCGCGCGCAGCACGAGTCCGATCACGGCGAGCAATGCCAGGATCAGCGCCAGCGCCGCTACCTCGCCGAGGACGCGCGGGCCGAACCCCTGAAGGCGCTGATAGATTAACGTGGTCAGCACGGTGTAGCGGCCGGGAATGCCCAACATCGCCGGGATGCCGAAATTGCCGATCGAGGTCACGAAGGCGAGCGCCGCCCCGGCGAGGATTGCCGGCGTCGCCAGCGGAACGATCACGGCGGAGGTCACGCGCAGCGGACCTGCTCCACCCAGGCGCGCCGCCTCGACGAGATCGCGCGGCAGATTGCGCAGTCCGGCGCGTACGGCCAGAAACACCAGCGTCGAGCTTTCCACGCCCATCACCAGCACGATGCCCCATTTGGAGTAAAGCGGATTGGTGGCCCCCGGGGCCGGCGCCAACCCAAGCGGGCCGAGGATCGGGCTGCCCGCGCCACTGAGTTCGATCCATGCCAGCGCGGTAATCTGCGAAGGGATGAGCAGCGGCAGGAGCACGACGAACGTCAGCGCGGCCTTGCCGCGCACATCGGTCAGCGTCAACGCGAAGGCGACAACGGTGCCGATCGCCACCGCCAGCAATGTCGCCAGCAGGCTCGATTCAAGGGTGTTGATCAGCGCCCGCTCGGTCGCGGGACTGCCCCACTGGCTGAGGAGCGGGGCGAGCACCTCGCCGGTCGCTCCCGGCGACAGCGCCTCGAAGAACAGCCGCCCGAGCGGCCACAACCCGAGAATCGTGATGTAGCACGCAAGTACTACGAGCAGCGCCGACTCGCTGCCGAACAGCGACCGCGCGCGCAGGCTCATGGCTGGGGCAGCGCCCAATGCTCCCTCCGTCGTCATCACCCGCGAAAGCGGGCGAACCAGTACCCGATGACGCGATCGAAGGCAGAATACCCGAGAGACATGGCAGGGGGATACCGGATGCCCCGCTTTCACGGCGCATCATGCTCTCCGAAATCGTGCTATCCGCCGAACAGCGCGGTGAACCGCTTCTTGTTCGCCTCATCGTTCGCCAGGATATCGCGCAGGTCGCTTTCGATGATCCGCAGCGCCGATACCTGCGGGTAGCCCTGCGGCGGCGCGACACCGGGAAGGATCGGAAAATACCCCTGTGCCACCGACTGGCGCTGCGCCTCATCCGACAATTGCCAGTCGACGAAGGCGCGCGCGGCGTCGAGGTTCTTCGCGGTCTTGAGGATCGCGACCGGCTGGGTGATCGCGGACACGCCCTCCTGCGGAAATACGAAGGCAACCGGCGAGCCCTTGCGCTGCGCGTTGAACGCCATGTATTCGATGATGACGCCGTAGGCCTTCTCGCCGCGCGCCACCGCCTCGATCACGGCGCCGTTGCCCTTGGCGGCGATGGCGCCGCCGCGTGCAAGCTTCTCGAAATAGGACCAGCCGAAATCCTTCCGCTGAGCCAGCGTGCCGACATGAATGACGGCGGCGCCGGAATAGAGCGGGTGCGCCATGATGGTCTTGCCGGCCACGGCAGGCGCCAGCAGATCGTTCCAGGACTTCGGCGCGGCCGCCACGAGTTTGGTGTTGATGACGATGCCGGTGGTGATCAGCTTGGTGCCGAAGAAGGTCTTGTCCGGGTCGACCAGCGCCGGCGGTATCTTGCCGGCGGGCGCACCGGGGTAAGGAAGGAGCCGGCCGTCGTTCTTGAGCTGGGTGGTGGCAACCGCGTCGGCGACCAGCACCACATCGGCCTGCGGACGGCCGGCGGCGAATTCCGCCTGGAGCCGGTTCATCACCTCGGTGGTGCCGGAGCGGTAGAGCGAAACCTGCACCTTGGGGTGGGCCTTGTTGAACGCTTCGACGACCTTGGCGATCTGGCCGCTCGGCTGCGAGGTGTAGACCGTCAGCTTGCCGCTCGGCTGCGCGCCGGCCGCCGGCGCGACGGCGCTTGCCAGCACGGCCGCGGCACAAAACCTGACGATGCCCTGCATCGGCCTTCTCCAATCTCTCCCGTCACCTTAACACAGCCGGCCTTCGCGCTAACAGCGCCCGATGACAGGCCGGTGACGCCGCTAATTGCGTACCGCGTCGGCGGCGCGCTTGATGGTGTCGGGCGAGTGGCTGAACAGGTTTGCGATCAGGCTGGCCACCGCTTCGCCCGGCATCGGAGCAATGTCGAGCTGCGCCTTGGCAGCATCGGCCATGAAGCGCTTATCGTGCATGGCGGCCATGAACGCCCTGCGCAAGGCCGCAAGGCGCTCGGCCGGAACGCCCGGCGGGGCGGCAACCGGACGGCCAAGCACGCGCCAGCCGAACAGGAGGTCGAGCACCTTGCGGTCCTCCGCCGATTTCGCAAGGTCGTAGACGCCGGGTACGCCCGGCAGATCCGGCTGCGGCTTCATGGCGTCGTGAATAATCGGGACCAGCGCGCCCGACTTGATCTGATGCGACAGCCGGCTCTTCAGCACCGCGATGGTGATGCCGCAGACGCCCTGCACCTCGCCACGATCCATTGCCAGGACCACGTCCTGTGCGCCGGGATAGCCTTTGATCAGCTTGATTCTGGCGCCGAACAGACGACTCAGCGCAAGCGCCGCCTGGGTGGCACCGCCGGAGGGTCCGGTGCCGCCGAACAGCGTCTCCTTCCGGAGGAGGTCGTCGAACCGGCGCACGCCCGAGGCGCTCTTGACCACGCAGACGCCAACGCTCTCGTCCATGTTGCCGATCCAGCCGTATTTGGTGGAGTCGAAACTGGTGGTGGAGAGCCCGAACAGTTCGTCGATCAGGGCGCCGATGGAGAACACGCCCAGCGTGGTGCCGTCCTTGGGCGCGACCGTATACACATAGTTGGCGGCCTTGATCGAACCCGCCCCCGGCATGCTCTGCACGATCACATTCGGCCGGCCCGGCACGTGGTCGGGAATGTATTTCGCCAACATCTGCGCATAGAGCGTGTAGCCGCTCGCCGGCGGGTAGCCGACGACGATGGTGATCGTCCGGCCTTTGTAGAAATCGGCCACATCGCCGGCAGCGGGCGACGCAAGCCCGATCGATGCAGCAAACACCGAAGCAGCAATCGTCCTCATGGCTTGCCTCCTGCTCCCATGCCCGCGCGCTCACCGCCGCGAAGCCAAAGCCGCATCCCTTGGCGGGCGAAGACCGAGAATCCAGAGCTCCTTGTTGAAACGCTCCGGCGTGCTGCCCTGGAGATTGTGGCAGCCGACGATGCCACACAGGCGACACATGGACGATGCGGTCTCACTGCTTCCGAATGTCACGCTGATCTGCCGTCGCGGATAGCGCGCCAGATCTTTTCCGACGTCAACGGCATATCCAGATGGGTCACACCTTAATCGCGCAGCGCGTCGACCACCGCATTCACCACCGCGCCGAGCGCCGGGGTGGTACCGCCTTCGCCGCCCGCGCGCACGCCCAGCCGGTTGGTCGGCGACGGCACCTCCATCAACTCGGTGCGGAAGGACGGCAGCCCGTCCGCGCGCGGCATGGCGTAGTCCATGAAAGAGCCGGTCATCACCTGACCGGTGTCGGGGTCGACGATGCAATGTTCCCACATCGCCTGTCCCACGCCCTGCGCGATGGCGCCATGGGTCTGGCCATGCAGGATCATCGGGTTGACCGCCCGGCCGACATCGTCGACCGCCGAGTAGCGCACGATCTCGACCGCGCCGGTGTCGGGCTCGATCTCGACCTCGCAGACCGCGCAGCCGTAAGGATAGCCGCCGTCGGTGAACGACTGATCGCTTTCGGCCGCAAGCGGTCCGCGCAACTCGTCCTCCAGATCGTTCAGCGTCTGTGCGGCGCGCGCGATCTCGAACACATCGAACGAGCGCCGCGAATTCTCGCTGCGAAAGCGGCCATCCTTGAACGAAACGCTGTCGGGCCCGGTCTCCAGCATGCGCGCGACGATGCGCTTGCTTCTGGCAATGATCGCGTCCGAGCAGGTCCCCATCACGATCGAGGCGAAGCGCATCGAGCGCCCCGAATGCGAACCGCCGCCGACCGGCACCACGTCGGTGTCGCCCTGCACCAGCCTGACCCGCTCGAACGGCACCGCGAGCCATTCGCTGACGCATTGCGCAAAGCTTGTCTCGTGCCCCTGCCCGCTGGAGAGCGTGCCGATCCGAACTTCGACCTCGCCCTCCGGCTTGACGATGATCTTCGACCACTCGCGCGGATAGCCCATGGTGCATTCGATGTAGTTGGCGAGCCCGATGCCGCGCAACTTGCCCTGCCGCCGCGACTGGCGCCGGCGCTTGGCGAACTCCTTCCACTCCGAGATCGCGATCGCGGTATCCATCGCCGCTTCGTAGTCGCCGTTGTCGTATCTGGTGCCGAGCGCGGTGCGATACGGCAGCTTCTTCGGCGGAATGATGTTGCGGCGGCGGATCGCGATGCGGTCGATGCCGGTCTGGTCGGCGGCGAGATCGCAGAGACGTTCCATCAGGTAGACCGCTTCCGGCCGGCCGGCGCTGCGGTACGGGATCGTGCACATGGTGTTGGAGAGCACTGCATTGGCCGAAAAATGCGCGAGCGGGATGTCGTAGACGTTGGTACAGATGGTCAGGCCCTTGCGCAGCGGCACGATCGAGGCGGCATAGCCGCCGATGTTGCTCAGGTGCGAACCGCGGATCGCCAGGAACTTGCCGCGCTCGTCGAGCGCCAGCTCCACCTTGGCGACAAGATCGCGGCCCTGGTAGTCGGAGAGCATCGCCTCGCTGCGCTCGCAGACCCATTTCACCGGCCGGCCCACGCGCTTCGAGGCCCACAACACCAGCGGGAATTCCGGAAACAGCGAGTTCTTGGTGCCGAAATTGCCGCCGATGTCCTTCGCCACAACCTGCACTGCCTCGACCGGCACCCCGAGGATGGCGGCGCACTCGCCCTTCTGGCGCACGACGCCACCGGAGCCCGCATGCAGGAAATAGCGGCCGCTCGCCTTGTCGAAATGGCCGACCGCGGTGCGGGCCTCCATCGGCACGCCGGTGACGCGCTGCACCCAGGTGTCGAGTCTCACCCGATGCGCAGCCTTCGCGAACGCCTGCTCGGTTGCAGCGGCGTCACCGACCTCGGCCTCGCAAAACAGGTTCGAGCGCGCACCGTCATAGAGGCGCGTGGCATCCGACCTTGCCGCCTGCGCCGTGTCGGTGACCGCCGGTAGCGGTTCATAGTCGACCACGATCAGCTCGGCGGCGTCCTTGGCGATCGCCAGCGTCTCCGCCACCACGAGCGCGACCGCTTCACCGACGTAGCGGACCCGCCCGGTGGCAAGGATGTGATACGGCGTCGGCAGATAGGGCCCGTGCTTGTGCACCAGCACCACGTCCGGCAGCTTGCGCTGCGCCTCCGCGGGAACCATGATCGAGGCGTCGGGCGGGATCGGCTTGATGCCGTCGGCCTTGAGATCGGCCCCGGTCAACACCGCCAGCACGCCTTTCAAGGCCTCGGCCTTCGCCGTGTCGATGCCCTTGATCCGGGCATGGGCGTGAACCGAGCGCAATACGAAGGCCCGCGCCTGCCGCGGCAGATCGATGTCGTCGCTGAACTGGCCGGCGCCTACCACGAGCCGTGCGTCCTCCTTGCGGCGCACCGGCTGACCTATTCCCGTCGTCGTTGCCTGCTCTGCCATGGCACTGATGTCGCTTGCGCTGGTCCCGTCAAAACTCGATTATCTAGCACGCCGTCCCCCCTTCACAACCGTCAGATCGGCCATGGACATCCCGGAAAAGAACCTCGACACGCCGTTCAACATCACCCGGTCGAGCCACGTGGTGCTGACCGTCGGCGACCTGGAGAGAAGCCGGCTGTTCTATACCGAGGTCGTTGGCCTCGTGGTCACCGAGCAGGCGGGCGACACGCTCTATCTGCGCGGCGTCGAAGAGGCCTGCCACCACTCGATGGTGCTCAAGCAATCGAAGGATGCGCCCCGCTGCGAGCGCATCGGCATGCGCGTGCTGCGCGAGAAGGATCTCGATCCGCTCAAGGCGTTCTTCGACGCCAAAGGGCTTGCGACCGCCTGGGCGGACGTGCCGCACCAGGGCAAGTCGCTGCACGTCTCGGACGTGTCCGGCGTGCCGCTCGAATTCTGCGCGTCGATGACGGTGGTGCCGAGGCCGCTGACCCAGTTCCACCTGCACAAAGGCGGCTCGGCGTTGCGGCTCGATCACTACCAGATCCTGGTGCCGGACGTGCGCAAGGCGCTCATGTTCTACATGGAAGCAGGCTTCTGGCTCACCGAATACCTCTCGCCCGGCAATTCGGGCGAGTTCGCCGGCGTCTTCCTGGCGCGCAAGGGCAATCCGCACGACATCGTCTTCTTCAAGGAGAAGGGCCCGCGGCTGCACCACGCCGCCTTCACGGCGCCCGAGAGCCGCGACATCATGCATGCCTGCGATTGCGCCGGCGCACTCGGCTTCGGCAAGGTCGTGGAACGCGGACCTGGACGGCACGGACCGGGACACGCGCTCTACGTCTATCTGCGTGATCCCGATGGCCACCGGGTTGAAATCTTCAACACGCACTATCAGGCAATGGACCTGGAGGTGCCGCCGGTCCGCTGGGACCCGACCGATCCGATGAAGGTCAATCCCTGGGGCCTGCCGGCGCAGCGCCGCTGGTACCAGGAGGCCACGCCATTCGCGGGCGTGGACCTCAACGAGCCGGCCGTGCGCCCCAACCCGGTGACGCTTGAGCGATATCTCGCCGGCGAAGGCGCCTGATTTTCCAACGGAGGAACGGATGCACCTCAATCGACGAACCGTGATCGCAGCCGCGGCAACGGCTGTCGCGTCGTACCCGTTCAGGAGCGCGGTCGCCCAGGAGACGATTGCCGTCGGCGCCGCCGCCACCACCTCGGATGCACCGATCTTCATCGCCGACAAGCTCGGCTACTTCCGCGAGGAAGGGCTGACGGTGAAGGTCACCAATTTCCGCTCGGCCGCCGACATGGTGCCGGTGCTCGGCACCGGCGCGCTCGACGCCGGCGCGGGGTCGGCCTCGGCCGGCCTCTACAACGCGTTCCTGCGCGGCATCAACATCAGGATCGTCGCCGACAAGGCCTCCTCTCCGCCCGGCTACGGCGCGACCAAGATCCTGATCCGCGCCGATCATTTCGAAAGCGGACGCTTCAAGACCGTCGCCGACATCAAGGGCTTCCGCTTCGCAATGAACGCGCCGGGCGTCAGCAACACCGCGACGCTTAATGCGCTGCTCAGATCGGCGGGGCTGCGTTATTCCGACGTGACCACCGTCAACATGCCGCTGCCCGAGCACGTCGCGGCGCTTGGCAACAAGGCGGTGGACGCTTCTGCCTCGGTCGAGCCGGCCGCGACCATCGCCATCCGCAACAAGTTTGCGCGGCTCCTGAAATCGGACGACGAGATCATTCCCAATCACCAGATCGCGGTGCTGCTCTATTCGGAGAAGTTCGCCAAGAACCGCGACGCCGGCAACCGCTTCATGCGCGCCTATATCCGCGCCGTTCGGTTCTACAACGGCGCGCTGTCGAACGGCCGCCTCGCCGGCCCTAATGCCGACAAGGTGATCGAGATTCTCGCAGCCTCCACGCCGATCAAGGATCCCGCAATCTACCGCGCCATCACGCCGACCGGGATGAATCCCGACGGCCGTGTCAACGTCGCAAGCCTTGCCGACGATCTCGCGTTCTACACCGAGCAGAAGCTGGTCAGCGGCAAGGTGGACATGAACCGGCTGGTCGACCACTCGTTCGCCGACGCGGCGGTGAAGGCACTCGGCCCGTATAAGAAGTGACAAGAAAGGAACAAGACGACGATGGCGTATGATCTGTCAGGGCGCGTTGCGCTGGTTACCGGCGCCGGTCCCAATATCGGCCGCGCGATCGCGGCCACGCTGGCGCGGGCGGGCGCGACTGTCTGGTGCAACGACCTCAAGCCCGACATTGCCGAAGGCGCGGCCCGGTTCGCCTCCGATGGGAACCGCAAGGCATATCCCCTGCCCTTCGACATCACCGATCCGGACGCGGTCGAGACGGCGGTCGAGGCCGCCACGGCGAAGAGCGGCCCCATCGACATCCTGGTCAACAATGCCGGCGTGACAGTGCCGCGCAGCCTGCTCACGATCACGGTCGAGCAATGGCGGCTGGTGACGCGTACCATCCAGGAAGGCGCATTCCTGTGCAGCCGCGCGGTTGCCAAGCGGTTGATCGAGGCGAAGAAGCCCGGCGCCATCGTCAACATCGCCTCCACCACCGGTCATCGCGGCCGCAAGAACGCCATCGCCTATGCCACCGCCAAGGGCGGCATCCTCAATTTCACGCGCGCGCTGGCGGTGGAACTTGCGCCGCACAAAATCCGCGTGAACTCGGTCTCGCCGACCAAGACCGGCGCGTCGGTGGGCGCGATCGAATCCGCCGGCGCGCGCTCGTTCGACGAAATCCCGCTCGGCCGATTGGGTGAACCGCAGGATCACGCCAATGCGGTGCTGTTCCTGGTGTCCAACGATGCCAGCTTCATCACCGGCATCGACCTGCGCGTGGACGGCGGCACGCTCGCGACCTGGGGGACCCGCTCGCAGGCCGATCCGACGGCAGGCACCTGATGCGCCGCTATCTCGGCGTCGACACGGGCGGCACGTTCACCGACCTGGTGGAGATCGACGGCGATGGACGGCTGCGCTTCGACAAGGCGTTCTCGACCCCGAAGGCGCCCGAGCAGGGCATCCTCGACGCGCTCGCAACGCTGGCGACATCCGCCGGCATCGACGTGGGCCAACTGCTGGCGGAGACCGAGCGCTTCGCTCACGGCACCACCGTCTCCACCAATGCACTGATCCAGCGCCGCGGCGCGCGCGTCGGCTTGATCACCACGACCGGTTTCGAGGACACGCTGATCATCGCGCGCGGCCCGGTCGGCCGCGCCGGCGGCCTGCCGCAATCGAAGGCGATGGATTTCCTGCACACCGAGCCACTACCGCCACTCGTGCCCAAACCGATGGTGCGTGGCGTTACCGAGCGCGTGATTGCCGATGGTACGGTGCTTGTGCGCTTGAATGAGGATGAAGCACGGGCCGCCGTTCAATCGCTTGTCGCCGCCGGCGCCGAAAGTCTCGCGGTGTGCCTGCTCTGGTCGTTCCGCAATCCGGTGCATGAACAACGCATCCGCGCCATCGCGCGCGAGATTGCGCCAACCCTGCCGGTCAGCCTCTCCTGCGAGATCGCGCCGCGATTGGGCGAGTTCGAGCGCATGGTCACGACGGTCGTCAACGCCTTCATCGGCCCGGTGACGGAGCGGTATATCGGCAGTCTGCAAGCCAAGCTGTCCGGCCTCGGCCTGAAGCGGCCGGTACAGGTAATGAAATCCTCCGGCAGCGTGATGCTGCCGGAGGCGGTCGCGCATCAGGCGGTGTCGGTGGTGAATTCCGGTCCGATCGGCGGGCTCGTCGCCGCGCGCCACCTCGGCGCTGCGCTCGGTTGCGGCAAGATCATTACCGCCGACATGGGCGGAACCAGCTTCGACGTGGGACTGATCGTTGACGGGATATTCGAGGAAGAGGCGTCGCCCTTCCTCGACCAGGGACTGCCGGTGCACGTGCCGACCGTGAAGGTCGTCACCATCGGCGCCGGCGGCGGCTCGATCGCCTGGACCGACGGCTATCGGTTGCAGGTCGGCCCGCAGAGCGCCAGTGCCGAACCGGGGCCGGCCTGCTACGGCCGCGGCGGGACCGAACCGACCGTCGCCGATGCGCTCGTTGTGCTGGGCATCATCGATCCCAAGGCGTTCTTCGGCGGCCGCTACGCGCTCGATCCGCAAAGGGCCCATGCCGCGATCGAGGCACGCATTGCGCAGCCGCTCGGCCTCGACACCCTCGACGCCGCCGCCGGCATCTACGAGGTGGTCACCGCCAAGATGGCCGATCTCATCCGCAAGGTGACGGTGGAAAGCGGGCACGACCCGCGCGAGTTCGTACTGCTCTCCTATGGCGGCGCCGGCGGGGCGCATTGCGCGGCGTTCGCGGCACAGCTCGGCATCCGGCGCGTGGTCGTGCCCTATGCCGCGTCGGTGTTCTCCGCGCTCGGCGTCGCGCTCTCGGATGTGGCCTACCGACACGTGCGCTCGGCGCCGGTGTCGCTCGACGGCCCGGCGACGATCGAAACGGTCAACACCGTATTCGCCGACCTTGCCGCCCGTGCGCGCGCCGACATGCAGGCCAGCGGGCTCGATCCTGCGGCCGCCGAAATGCGCTACGGCATCGACATGCGTTATGTCGGACAGATGAACGAGGTACCGCTGGCATGGCCGGCGGGGCGGATCGACGCAGCCGATGTACCGGCGATGCGCGCGGCGTTCGAAACGCTCTACCAACAGCGCTACGGTGCCGGCACGTTCCGCCGCGAAACGCCGCTGGAGATCATCACATTTCGCGCGGAGGCGGTGACGGCGACCGAAAAGCCGGGCTTTGCGCCCTTGTTCGAAGGCAGGCGCGGCGCGACTGCTTCGCGGCGGCGGCGTCCGGTGTACATGCGCGGAAGCGGCTGGATCGATGCCGCGGTCTGCGCCTATGACGATTTGTCACCCGGCACACCGCTCGCGGGACCTGCCATTATCGAGCGCGAGAGCACCACCGTCTGGCTGCCGCCGCAGGCGCAGGCCACGCTCGACGTCTACGGCAACCTTGCGATCGATCTGACGCCCTGAAGGAGAACAGCGATGCCGACATTCGTCAAACTGCTTTCAGCGGCAGCCGCCGCGACCCTGTGCGCAATGTCATCCGCATCGGCGCAAAGCGTTGCCGAGTTCTACAAGGGCAAGACTATCAACATCATCGTCGGCTTTGGCGCCGGCGGCGGCTACGACCTCTACGCCCGCGCGCTCGCGCGCCATCTCGGCAGACACGTGCCGGGCAACCCGAACATCGTGGTGCAGAACATGGCGGGTGCCGGCAGCATCCGCGCCGCCAATTACGTCTATGCCGGATCGCCCAAGGACGGCACGGTGATCGCTGCCGTCAACCAGAACGCGGCGATGTTTCAATTGCTCGGCGGTGCCGGAGCGCAATACGAGGCGGCCCACCTGCAATGGCTCGGCAGCATGACCAACTCCAATGGGACGGTCTACACGTGGCACACCTCCGGCATCAAATCGCTCGACGACGCCAAGCAGAAGGAAGTCCCGATGGGCGCCGTCGGAGCGCAATCCGACTCGGTGATCTTTCCAAACCTGATCAACGAGCTGCTCGGCACGAAGTTCAAGCCGGTGACCGGCTATACCGGATCGACGCAAATTCACCTTGCGATGGAGCGCGGCGAGGTGATGGGCCGCGGCGGCAATAGCTGGTCGAGCCTGAAGACGGCCAACTTGAGTTGGATCAAGGAGAACAAGATCAACATGCTGGTCCAGATCGGATTCCAGAAGGAGCCGGAGCTTCCCAATGTGCCGCTGCTGCTCGACCTGGTGAAGGACGAGGAAGGCAAGGGCGTGATCAGGGTCGTCAGCCTGCCGACCGCCATCGGCTACGGGCACTGGCTCGCTCGCGAGGTGCCGAAGGATCGCGTCGCGGCGCTGCGCGCTGCCTACGAGGCCGTGCTCAAGGATCCCGAGTTCCTCGCGGAAGCAAAGAAGACCCGGATGGACATCACCCCGCAAACCGGCGCGCAGGTGGAGGCGCTGGTCAATCAGGTGATCAAGACGCCGAAGTCGGTGCTGTCACGGACGGCGCAGATTCTGAAGTGGAAGTGAGCGGCGCGAGAGGCGGCGCTGCCTCCGGCGACGTCATCGCACCGGCTTGCCGCCCACGGTCACGCCCGACCACTTCTCCATGTGGCGGATGATCTCGGTGAAGTCCTGGTCGGGTCCACCCTGGTTCAGGCCGTACTGCCAGACCTGCTTCACCGCCTGACCGATCCACATCGGCACACCCTGCGCTTCCGCCTCGTCGATGCAAAGCTTCACGTCCTTGGTCATCAGCGCCATCGCGAAGCCGAAGTCGAACGAGCGCGGCAGGATCGCGCGCGGAAACTTGTCCTCGCTCGCGGTCGAGCGCCCGCTGCCGGCATTGATCACGTCGATCATCACATACGGATCGAGCCCGGCCTTCACGCCAAGCACGACCGCTTCCGACGTCGCGGCCGTCGCAGTAGCAGAGAGCAGGTTGTTGAGAAGCTTCATCATCTGCCCCATGCCCGGCTCGGCACCGATGTAGAAGACCCTGCCGATCGCTTCGAGCATGGGCCGCAGGCTCTCGCAGACCTCCTTCGGGCCGGAGGTCATCACAGCCAGCGTGCCTTTCACGGCGCCGGCAACGCCGCCCGACACCGGCGCATCGATGGCGGTGATGCCGCGTGGTGCCAGCGCCGCCGCGATCGATTTCGCGACCGCGGTCCGGTGGTGGAGAGGTCGACGAAGGTCTTCACGCGCGAGCCGGACGAAATGCCGTCGCTGCCGAGCACGACCGCCTCGACCACGGCCGGCACCGGCAGGCTCGTCATGACGATCTCGGCCCGCGAGGCGACCTCGGCGGGCGACGTCGCAGCGGCGGCGCCTTTGTTGGCGATGGCCGAGAGGGCCTGCCCCTGAATGTCATAGGCCACCACCGGATGGCCGGCCGCAATGAGCCGCGATGCCATAGGCTGGCCCATGCGGCCGACGCCGATGAACCCGATCGTTTCCTTCGCCACTTTGGACCTCCCGGTGCTGGCATTCGCGTCGTATGAATGTGATGATGGTAGAGGCAGCAGGCGCCTCAAAGCTAGCCCGGGAAGGAACGCGCAATGGAATTCGGCATCCTGTTCACCTCGCACGCCAACGAGGACACCGAGCCCTATCCCCGGCGCGATGTGCACGCGCGGGTCACGCGCGAGATCCTGGCCGCCGACCGGCTGGGTTACGATTACGCCTGGCTCGCGGAGCACCATTTCTCGGACGAGTACGGCATCATGCCCGACGTGTTCGTCTATGCCGCCTACATCGCCGCTCTCACCAAGCGCATCAAGATCGGCACCGCAGTGGTAACGCTGCCGCTTGCCAATCCGGTGCGGGTTGCCGAGAACGCAGCCTTTGTCGATATCCTCAGTGGCGGCCGTTTCGTACTGGGGCTGGGTTCGGGCTACCGCAAGTACGAATTCGACGGTTTCGGCATCGATTTCGATGCGCGCCGCGACATCCAGGAAGAAGCGATCCCGCTCCTGCTCGAACTGCTGAAGACCAAGCGCGCCGATCACCAGGGCAAACATTTTCGCGTCAAGGTCGATGGCGCCTACGAGATGTTCCCGCATGCGCTCCAGGAGCCGCACCCACCCATCTTCCTCGCCGGTGCCACCGAGCGCTCCATTGCCGTCGCCGGACGCATGGGCTTCGGCCTCCTGCTCTCGAGCTGGACGCCGTTCGACACCCTTGCGCGCCACATCGCGCTCTACCGCCGCGCCACCGCGGAGACGCCGGCGGAGTTGCGCAAGAACGCAGCGCGCGGCCATGTCGACGCGACACGCTACGTCTACGTCGCCGACACCGACGCGAAGGCGCGACAGGAGAGCGAGGACGTCATCCTGCGCCATCTGAAGCATTTCTCTTCCGGTCACACGTCCGGCTATCTCGGCACCGTCAGCGCGGGGCGGACCGACTACGATGGCCTCTCGCGTGACGTGATCCTGCATGGATCGCCCGCGACCGTGATCGCCAAGATCGAGCACCTGCGCTCCATCGGTGTGAACTCGCTGATGCTGCACTACCCGCCGTGGTACGGCTCCGACCGCGCGATCGCCTCCCTGGAGTATTTCGCGCGCGAGGTGATGCCGAAGTTCGCCGGCGGCGCCGGCGCGAGGCGCAGGGCGGAAGCCATTCGCGCATGACGTCGCCCGCATATGAGGTTTATGCGGTGCGCTACGCGCGCCACGATCGCATGTCGAGCGAGAATTTCCTGGGCGGCGACCTGCACGAGGTACCGATGCCGCTCGATTATTTCGTCTGGGCGGTGGTCGGCCCGGACAAGACCTGGGTCGTGGACCTGGGCTTCGGTGCCGAGCAGGCGCGCAAGCGAAAGCGCGAATTGCTGCGCTCGCCCGGCGACGGACTGAAACTCATCGGCATTGATCCCGCCAAGGTGATCGATGTGATCGTAACGCATATGCACTACGACCATGTCGGAAATCTCGACCTGTTCCCCGACGCCACCTTCCACATCCAGGATCGCGAAATGCATTTCTGCACCGGTCGCTGCATGTGCCACCCGCTGATGAGTGCGCCGTTCGACGTGGACGATGTGGTCGGCATGGTGCGGCACGTATTCGCCGGCAGGGTTACTTTCCACGACGGCGTCTCCGAACTGGCGCCGGGCTTGAGCCTGCACCACATCGGCGGACACACCATGGGCCTGCAATGCGTGCGGGTGATCACCCGGCGCGGCCCGGTTGTATTGGCCTCCGACGCGGCGCATCTCTACGCCCACATGGACCAGGGCCGCGCCTTTCCGGTCGTCCACGACGTCGCCGCGATGCTGGAAGGTCACAAGACCTTGCGGCAGCTTGCCGCCTCGCCCGCCCACATCATCCCGGGACATGATCCCGAGGTGATGCGACGCTATCCTGCTCCACGGCCGGACCTGCAAGGTATCGCCGTCCGCCTCGATGCCGATCCAACATGACGACGACCGCTCCGCTCTCCGAGATCGATCCGGTCACCTTCGAGGTGATCAAGCACCGGCTGTGGCAGATCAACGACGAGCAGTCGATCGCGATCCGCACCATCTCCTCGTCGCCGATCGTGGTCGAGGGCAACGACTTCAATGTCGGCCTGTTCTCCGAGGACGGCCAAGTCACCACCGCCGGAATCGGCTCGCTGGTGCATGTCGGCACCATCGGCGATGCGCTGAAATCGATCATGCGCGGCGCCGGAAAGATTCGCGACGGCGATATCTTTCTGACCAACGACCCGTTCCTGGGGGCGCTGCACCAGAACGACGTCGTGCTGGCGAGCCCGCTCTTCTATCGCGGCGAGATCGTGATGTGGGTGGGCAACGTGCTGCACCACCCGGACGTCGGCGGCATCGACGAGGGGTCGTTCTGCATCAATGCGCGCAACCTCTATCAGGATCCGCCGCGCTATTTCTTCAAGCTGGTGGACGAGGGCGAGCTGCAACCCGAACTGGAGCACACGTTCGTCACCAATTCCCGGCTGCCCGACATGGTGGCGCTCGACCTGCGGGCCCAGATCGGGGCGATCAACGCCGCCAAGAAACGCCTGACGGCGTTGCTGGACGAGCGCGGCGCGCCGACCGTGCGCGCCGTGATGCGCCAGTCGCTCGACCTCGCGGAGCGGCAGTTGCGCGATCGTATCCGCCGGCTGCCCCACGGCAGTTTCACCGGCGAGGCTTGGATGGACGGCGACCGCGTCGGCTCCGAGCGGCTGCACCGCGTGATCGTCAGGCTCACCCGCGAGGGCGATGCACTGCATTTCGACTTCACCGGCTCCTCCCCGCAGGTCGATGCCGCAGTCAACTGCACCTACCACGCCACCGTCGCGGGCGCGGCCGTGCCGATCTATACGTTCATCTGCCAGGGCGACGTCGACTGGAACGACGGCGTCAAGCGCTGCTTGAAGGTGACTGCGCCGGCCGGCACCGTAGTCAATGCACGCTTCCCCGCCCCCGTCAGCATCTGCACCATCGGCTTCCGGTGGCTGGTCACGGTCGCGGCCTCGCAGGCCGTGGCGAAGATGCTCGACGCGTCCGAAGAGTATCGCGACCGTGTGTGCCCATCCTGGAGCGTATCGGCAAACTGCAACAACCTGTTCGGAGTCACCGCGGACGGAAAGCGCGTCGGCGCGCTCCTATCCGATCATCGCGGCGGTGGTGCCGCGGCGCGGTCGTTTGCCGACGGTTTCTCGCACTCCGGCCAAACCACGTCGTTCTCCGCCAGCATGGCCAACGTCGAGAGTCAGGAGTGGAAGCTGCCGCTCCTGTATCTCTACCGCCGGCAGTTGCCCGACTCCGGCGGCGCCGGCCGCTGGCGCGGCGGCTTGACCGCGGCGGTGGCGCTCACTCCCATCGGCGTTCCGGAGATGGTGCTGAAGTCGACCAATACCGCCGGCACCGAGCAGTCCAACGCTCATGGTATCGACGGCGGCTACCCGGGCGCCGGCTCACAGGTGCGCGTGCTACGCGGCACCGACGTCTGGAACGAACTGGAAGCGGGCCGCGTGCCGCGCGAAGACGCAGGCTTCGGCGGCACGGTCGAGCATCTGCCCTCCAAGGCCAGCGACATGCTCAGGCGCGGCGACGTGCTGGCGTTTTTTGCGCCCGGCGGCGGCGGCTTCGGCGACCCGCTCGATCGCGAGCCGGCGCGCGTCGCGAACGATGTCGCCAACGGCTGGGTCAGCCGCGAGCGCGCCGAGACAAGCTATGGTGTCGCGCTGAATGCGGACGGAACGGTGGATGAAGAAGCGACAACGTCGTTACGCGAGCTGATCAGGGGCGCGCGCAAGCAGCGGCCGACCGGCCCCTGGAGCAGCGATGATCGTTGCGACCACCCTTCCTCAGGACACCACGAGGCGGCCGAGCACCGGCGGGCCGAGAGGCCATGGCGCGTTGCCGAAAACGTGGAGTTGAAGGCTTCAGGCGTTCTGCACTGCCGCCGCTGCGGCGAGGCCTTGAGCGGCCCTGGTGGACGCGTGGCATCGAGCGAGCGGCCGCTGTCCGCCGCCGGCCCCTGGATGGCGCTGCGACATCGCGGCGACGCCCCGAACTTCGTGCTTGAGGAGGTGTCGTGCCCGTCCTGTGCCACGCTCATCGCCGTGCGCGAGGTGCGGCGCAACGGCGGCAGCGGTTAGATGTTCGGTTCCCGCAAGCGCATCGGTTACATCTCGCCGTCGGTACTCGAAGTGGTGCCGTTCGACTTCTACCGTTTTGCACCCGAAGGGGTCGGACTTGTCGGCGTCACCTGCAACATCGATGACTGGACCGAGCCGCACTTCGAGCGCGCGCTCGGACAGGTCAAGGAGGCCGCTGCCTATCTCGGCGCGCGCGGCGTCGACTACATCATCCACGGCGGCGGCCCCCTGGTTGTGGCGCGCGGCAAGGGTTACGAGGACATGATCGTCAACGACCTCGAGGCGATCGCGAAGGTTTCGGCGACCACCGGCGTCCGGTCCGGGATGGAGGCGCTGCGCCACGTCGGCGCGCACCGCATCGCCATCGCCTCGCCCTATCCCGAGCGACACAACGCCGCTCTTGCCGGTTACCTGGCCGACCACGGCTTCGAGATCGCCGGCGTGGAGGGCAAGGACCTGCCGTTCAAGGAGATGCAGACCCTGCCGCCGGGCGACATCCACGCGTTCGCATGCGGGGTCATCGATCGAACCGGCAAGGTCGATGCGCTCTATCTGCCGTGCCCGCAATGGCAGGCGGCGCAGGTGGTCGACGCGCTGGAACAGGAACTCGCCATGCCCGTGGTCGCCTACACGCACGCGCAGTTCTTTGCGGCGTTCCGCGTGCTCGGAATCAAGGATTCCATCCGCGGCCACGGCCGCCTCCTCGCCTCGCTAGCGGAGTGATGCAATGACAGCGACAGCAGTGACAGCCAAGGATGTGCAACGGACGCTGCGGACTCTCGCCTCGGCCGCGCTCCTGCACATGGTCGCCATTTGGGCCCAGCCGTCCCGTGCCGAGTCCGTCGCTGGCTTCTACCGCGGCAAGACTGTCGAGATCCTGGTCGGGGCTGCGGCCGGCGGCGGCTACGACGTGGCGGCAAGGCTCATCGCCAATCACATGAGCCGGCATATCCCGGGCAATCCTGCAATCGTCGTACGCAACATGCCGGGCGCGACCGGGCTGATCATGACCAACCACCTCTACAATGCCGCCAAGCGTGACGGCACCGTGATCGGAATGCCGACCTCGAACGTACCGATCGAGCCGCGGCTGCGGCTGTTGTCGCCCGACGGCAAGAACATAAAGTTCAACCTCGCCCGCTTCGGCTGGCTTGGGACACCGCTCCAGGAACCGCAGGTCACCTGGGTCTGGCACACCGCCCCGGCAAAGTCCGTCGACGATCTCAAGACCAGCACCATCCTGATGGGCGCAACCACCGCCACTGCCGACAATTACGTGCTGCCGATGCTGGTGAACCAGATCGTCGGCACCCGCATGAAACCGGTGACCGGCTATCGGGGCCAGAACGAGATCAATATCGCCGCCGAGCGCGGCGAGGTGCAGGGCAACAATACCGGCCTGTCGAACCTCACCGTCAACCGCGCCGACTGGCTGCGCGACCGCAAGGTGCGCATCCTGATCCAGTACGGAACCGAACGCCTGCCGGTCATCAAGGATGTACCGACCGCGATGGAGCTTGCGCCCAACGACGACGACCGGGCCGTGCTGCGCACCTATGCGGCGAAATTCGCCATGGCACGACCGCTCGCCGTCATCGCTGACGATCCCGGCCGGGTCGCGGTGCTGCAGGCGGCGTTCGCGGACACGATGAAGGATGTGCAGTATTTGAGCGATGCGAGGAAGCTCGGCCTCGATACCAACTGGATCGGCGGCGCCGCGCTGACGGAGCTTGTCCGGCAGGTCGAGGCAACGCCGCAGCCCGTGGTCGACCGCCTGCGTAGGCTGCTCGCCCAAGCCGCCGCCAACAAGTAGGAGCGGCCGATGGAGTCGATGGATTTGCGCGGAACCGTCGGCATCGTCCGGCCCACGCAACGCACCGGCGGCTTTGACGAACTGATCTCGATCCTGCCGGACGGCATCAGGCTCGTTCCGCTGGCGCTCGATGTGCAACGCGGCGCGCTCGATGAATTCCAGCAGGCCATCCCCGCCTACGAGGCCAAGGTCGCACAGCTCGCCGGGATGGGCATCACCGTCATCAATCCCTCCGGCGCGCCTCCCTTCATGGTGCTTGGCTATGCCAAGGAGCAGGAGCTGATCAGCCGCTGGGAGCGCAAATACAACGTCCGCATCTTCACCTCCGGCACCAGCAACATCGACGCCATGCGCGCGTTGAATGTGAAACGCATCGTCGGTGTCAGCTACTTCCGCGGCGACATCAATAAGACCTACGCCCGGTATTTCATCGATGCCGGGTTCGACTGCCTCGACATGGCCGGCATCGATGTCGATTTCCCGAAAGTCCCGGAGCTGCCAAGCCAGACCGTATACGACTTCGTCAAGGAATCCCTCGGCCGCAATCGCGGCGCCGAGGCGGTCTACATGCTTGGCCCGGCTTGGCGCACGCTCAACATCGTCGGCCGGCTGGAACAAGACCTCGGCGTGCCGGTGTTCCATGCCGTTCCTGTGCAATCCTGGGACATTCAACGCCATCTCGGCATCCGCGAGCCGTTGCAGGGCTTCGGACGGCTGCTGGCGGAGTTCCCACTCGGCGAAACGATGGCAACGCGACGGGTCACTGCTTGACAGGAGGGAACCATGCGCACGACTGCTTGCCGCTCGTCCCCGCGAAAGCGGGCCCCCGGGAGCCGACTCCCGGCGCGTTTGAGGTCTGGCTGGATACCTTCCTTCGTGGGAATGAGTGGCGTATCGCTCGCCCTTGCGATCGCAGCGCCGACGCCCTCGCACGCTCAGCCATTCTTCCAGGGCAAGCAGGTCACCATCGTGGTCGGCTTCACCAGCGGCGGCACCTATGACGCCACCGCGCGGCTGATCGCCCGCCACCTCGGCAGGCACCTGGCCGGCAATCCCGGCGTGGTCGTGCGCAACATGCCGGGCTCCGGCAGCCTCGTGGCAACGCTCAATCTCTATAACACGGCGCCGAAGGACGGCACCGTGCTCGGCGTTGTCGGCGGGGGCGTGGTAATCGAGCCGCTGCTTGGCAATCCGCAGGCAAAATACGATGCGCGCCGCTTCAACTGGATCGGTGGGCGTACCAAGGACAACCTGGTCTGCGCCACCTGGAACAAGGTGCCGGTGCGAACCATGGCCGACGTGACCAGGCGCGAGACCGTGGTCGGCGCCACCGGCCCCGGCTCACGCACGTTGACCCATCCAAAAGCGTTCAACGAACTGCTGGGAACCAAGTTCAAGGTCGTCACAGGCTATCCCGGGGGCAACGAGATTACGCTGGCGATGGAACGCGGCGAGGTCGAAGGCTATTGCGGCTGGACCGTGGGCAGCATCATGAACCGCGCAGCGCACTGGCTCACCGACGGTACCATCACGCTGCTGGCACAGTTCACCCGCGACCTGCCGAAGGTGCCGGTGGCCCGCGACATGATGCCGACCGAGATCGGCCGTAAGGTCATCGACTTCCTGTCCGCCGACGCAGTGCTCGCCTGGCCGCTGATGGCGCCGCCGGGACTGCCGGCAGAGCGCGTAGAGGAACTCCGCAAGGGCTTTCTTGCCGCCATGAACGATCCCGAGCTGAAGGCCGAGGCGACGAAGCTGAAGCTCGAAATCGCGCCGGTCACCGGAACCGAGATGCAGGCGCTGGTGGATCAGGTCTATGCATCGCCGCCCGAGGTGACCGCCCTGGTCAAGAAGTTCAACAGCACGCAATAGTCGCAGGCGTAACGCGCAACGCTGCCCGGCGACGCCGGATGCCCGCTTGCGCTGGCGTGAACGGCACGGTAGCGAACGGTATGCGCAGCGGATCGGACTATCTGAAATCGCTCAACGACGGGCGCCAGGTGTTTGTCGACGGCGAACGGGTCGCCGACGTGACCGCTCATGCCGCGTTCCGCGAGGCAGCGCGTTCGATTGCGCGGCTCTACGACATCGCGGCCGCGCCGGAAAGCCGCGAACTGATGACCTTCCCCTCGCCCAGGACCGGCGCGCCGGTGCTGCGCGCCTACCAGATCCCGAAGACGCACGCCGATCTGCGAGCCCGACGGCTATTCTCGGAAACGTGGGCGGAAGCGACCTTCGGCCTGATGGGCCGCACGCCCGACCATGTCGCCGGGTTCTTCTGCGGCTATGCCGCAGCACCGGGCGTGTTCGCCGCCGGCGGACAGCGATTCGCCGACAACGTGGTCGCCTTTTACGAGAGGATGCGTGACGAGCACCTGTACGTTGCTTACGCGATCGTGCCGCCGCAGATCGACCGCTCCAAGCCCGCGCATCAGCAGGGCGATCCGACGCTGCACGCCGGCGTCGTGAAGGAACGCGACGACGGCATCGTGATTGCGGGCGCCCAGCAGGTCGCAACCGGCGGCGCAATCGCCGATTGGATTCAGCTGAGCTGCATTCACCCGCTGCAGCCCGGCGACGAAAATTACGCCAACTGCCTGGTGGTGCCGGTTAACGCGCCGGGCCTGAAGCTGTTTCCGCGGCGGCCCTATGCGCTGCGCGCGGACAATTCCTTCGACTACCCACTGTCGAGCCGATTCGACGAATCCGACAACTATGTCGTGTTCGACAACGTGTTCGTGCCTTGGGAACACGTGTTCATCTATCGCAACCTACAGCTCACCCGCGACCAGTGGTTCAAGACGCCATCGCACGTCTATGGCAATCATCAGGCGCAGGTGCGCTACGTCACCAAGCTCCGCTTCATGATGGGGCTCGCGCAGCGCATGATCGAGATGATCGGCACCGCGGCCTCGCCGCCAGTCCAGATCGCGATGGGGGAATTGGCGGCGCTCGCCTCGATCTACGAGGGCATGCTGCTGGCGCATGAGGTAAATGCGCCCATCAAGGGCGGCGTGCTCTGGCCATCGGTCATCACGCTCTATTCGGCCATGGCCATGCAGTCGGAATTCAACGGCCGGATGCTCGAAATGATCCGGGAGCTGGTGTCATCGTCGGTGATCTCGCTGCCGTCCTCCGTCGCCGATTTCGACAACCCGGAGATCGCCCCCTTCGTCGAGCGCTACATGCGCTCCGGTTCCATGGATGCGCGGTCGCGCACCGCCCTGGTCCGACTCCTGTGGGACTTCCTTGGCACCGAGTTCGGCAGCCGCCACCAGCAATACGAGAAATTCTACGGCGGCTCCTCCTTCCTGGTGAAGCAGAACGTGTATCGGAACTATGATTTCAAGCGCGCGACCGCGCTGGTCGACCGTGCATTGGCGCTGCCGCCGGTTTCGCGCCCTTGACCTTTCCGCGCGGGACCGCGACCATCGCGCGGGCCGTCTACCGGGACAACTGCCATGCCGTTCAACAAGCCGCATCTTGAGTTCCAGCGCGTCGACATGAGCGAAGGCTGGTTCACGCCTCCCGGTTACCCGGCCGGCATCAAGCAGAAGACGCTGGCCTCCGACCTCGACGAGACCAGGAAGATGGGCAGCCGCACGCGGCTGCTGAAGTTCGACCCCGGTGTCTACACCACCGCGCCGTTCGTGCACGACCATTGGGAAGAGGTGTATCTCGTCTCCGGCGATCTGATCGTCGGCAATGACGAAAATGGCCGGGGCGGCGAGAGTTTCGAGGCGCCGACCTATGCCTGCCGTCCGCCCGGTGTCTACCATGGGCCGTTCAAGTCGGACCGCGGCTGCCTGCTCTACGAGATCCACTATTATGATGAGAGCAAGAAGCAGGAATGATGACTGAACACCGGCGGGTGCTGATTGCCGGCGGCGGGCCCGTCGGGCTTCTGTGCGCCTGGCTGCTCGGCCGCAAGGGGATCCCGGTGCGGCTGTTCGACGAGAATGACAGCCCACAGGCCGATCCACGCGCCGCGACCACGCACCCGGCGACGCTCGACCTGCTCGCCGACGATGGCCTCGCCGACGATATGGCACGCGTCGGGCTCGTGGCGCCGATCTTCCAGTTCTGGGACCGCCCCACCGACTCGCTGGTCGCGGAATTCGATCACGCCATCCTGAAGAACGACACGCGTCATCCGTTCGTCGTGCAATGCGAGCAGTTCAAGACCGCCAAGCTCCTGCTACAGCGCGTCGGGAAGCTGTCGAATGTCGAGGTCATGTACGGGCACACGGTGATCGACGTGACCCAGGACGCGAACGTGGCCAGCGTCACCGTGCGTGGGCCCGAAGGCGTCAGCCGTCACCGGGGCGCCTATGTCATCGGCGCCGACGGTGGGCGTAGCACGGTTCGCAAGCAAACCGGAATCGCATTCGATGGCTTCACCTGGCCGGAACGCTTCATCGTGTTCACGACGCCGTTCGATTTCGAAAGGAACCGCGGCTATTGCTACCGCAGCTACTTCGCGGACCCGGGCGCCTGGTGCAACTGCTTCAAGGTTTCGGCGGACGGCCCGCCCGGGCTCTGGCGTACGGTCTATCCAACCGATTCCACCACGCCGGAAACGGAGCTCACAAGCGACGCCGCCGTGCAGGCGCTGATGCAAAAGTTCTTCCCGGCGCCGCACGACTACGAGGTGGTGCATCGCAACCTCTACGTCACGCACCAGCGCGTCGCCGCAACGTTCCGCAGGGGCCGCGTCCTGCTCGCGGGCGACGCCGCCCATGTCAACAACCCGATCGGCGGAATGGGCTTGAACGGCGGCCTGCAGGACGGCGCCAACCTGGCTGATAAGCTCGCGCGCGTTCTGCTCGACGGCGCGTCCGACCGCCTGCTTGACGTCTATGACCGGCAGCGCCGGACAGTGGCGATCGAATTCGTGCAGGAACAGTCGATTGCCAACAAGAAGCGCCTGGAGGCAAGCGATCCCGAGGTGCGACGAAAAAACCTCGACGACCTGCGCGCCACGGCAGCCGACCCGGCGCGGGCACGGCAGTTCCTGCTGCGCACCTCGATGATTGCGAGCCAACGGCGCGCGGAAGCCTTGGAGCTGGAGCAGGCATGAGCGTCCTCACACACGCGCAGAAGTCAGATGTGGACCGTCCCACGCGCCGGCCGTTCTTGTCGGCAACGCAGCAATTCGCTGCCGGCAGGTCGACGCCGCGCGCGTTTTTCGAGGGTTGCCTTGCCGAGTTCGCCCGGCGCGAGACGGACGTCGGCGCATTCGTGACATTCGACATTGCGGCCGCCCGCGCCGCCGCCGACGCCTCGACCGAGCGCTGGCTGAAAGGCAAGCCGGCCTCCGCCATCGATGGCATCCCGATGGGCATCAAGGACATCATCAACACTGCCGACATGCCCACCGAAATGGGATCGCCGCTGTTCGCCGGCTGGCGCTCGGAGATGGATGCCGCCTGCGTGTCGGCGCTGCGGCAGGCCGGCGCGGTGATCCTCGGCAAGACCGTCACCACCGAATTCGCCGCCACCGAGCCGCGCGGCACCCGCAATCCGTTCGATCTCGAACACACGCCCGGCGGCTCGTCGAGCGGCTCGGCCGCGGCGGTCGGCTGCGGCATGGTCAGCGCGGCGCTCGGCACGCAGGTGATCGGGTCGACCATCCGCCCGGCGAGTTTCTGCGGCTGCTACGGCTTCAAGCCGTCGGTGAACGCCCTCAATCGCGAAGGCTGCCACGATTACCAGAGTCAGAGCTGCACTGGAGTCATCGCGGCGAGTCTCGAGGACGCCTGGCAGGTTGCGTACGAAATCGTCGCACGCGTGGGCGGCGATGCCGGCACGCCCGGGCTCGCCGGGCCGGCCGCCTGTCCGGCTCCTGCGGCGCCGAAGCGCCTCGCCTTCCTGGAGACCGCCGGTTGGTCGCAGGCGCAGCCCGCGGCCAAGGCGCTGATGCAGGATTGCCTGGACAGGCTCAAGGATGCGGGCATCGCAGTCACTGCCCGCAATGACGATGTGAAAATTGATGCCGTGGAATCCAATATCGCCGGCGCGCATCCGCTCTCCAACAGGATCAACAGCTGGGAGACCCGCTGGTTCCTGCGCGGCGCGCGGGACCGCGATGCGGCAAAGCTCAGCAAGGTGATGCAGACGCGACTCGCGGAAAGCGAACACATGACGCTTGCCGACTACCGCACCGCGCTCGACGAACGCGCCCGCATTCGCGCGATCTATGCCGAACTCGCCGGCCCGTATGACGGCTGCATCACGCTCGCTGCCACCGGACCGGCGCCGAAGGGGCTGCAATCCACTGGCAACTCGGCATTTGCGGTGCCGAGTTCGCTGCTCGGCATCCCGGCGCTGACGCTGCCGCTGTTCGCGATCGACGGCCTGCCGCTCGGGCTCCAGGTGCTCGGGTTCTTCAACGAGGACGCCCGCGCCTTCGCACTGGCCGGTTTCCTGCGCGACCACTTCGGCGGCGCGTGATGGACGAGCGCACCGGCCCCGCAGCGCTCGACCGCTATCGCGACGGTCCGCCGGCGCACTCACGTACCTACCCCGACCTGCACGAGCACGTGCTGGCGCTGGCGCGCGACGGCCTGCTGGTCGTCGTCGACGAGCCGATCAACAAAGACACCGAGATGCATCCGCTGGTGCGCTGGCAGTATCGCGGGCGAATCGCGGAGGAGGACCGCAAGGCGTTCCTGTTCACCCAGCCGACCGATTCCAAAGGCCGACGCTACCAGGCTGCGGTGCTGGTCGCCGGACTTGCGGCCAACCGCGCAGTCTATCGCACCGGTTTCGGCAAGCCGCTGGACGAAATCGGCGCCGCATGGGTGAACGCCATCGCCAACCCGATTCCGCCGCGCCTGGTTGAGCGCGCACCGTGCCAGGAGGTCGTCATCACCGGCGCGGACCTCGATCGCGAGGGCCAGGCGCTTGACGGATTGCCGGTGCCGATCTCGACCCCGGGCTGGGACAACGCGCCATACCTTTCGGCGGGACACTACATCACCAAAGATCCCGACTCCGGCGTTCAGAACGTCGGCAACTACCGCGGCCAGCTCAAGGCGCCGAAGCGGCTCGGGATGAACCCATCGGTCGAGCTGCGCGCCGGCATCTATGCGCACTGGGAGAAGTGCAAGGCGCGCGGCGAACCGCTGCCTTGCGCGGTCGTGGTCGGCTGTCCGCCGGTGGTGTCCTACGCGTCCGTGCAGAAGCTCGCCAGCGACCTCGACGAACTCGCAGTCGCCGGCGCGATCGCCGGCGGCCCGATCAATGTGGTCCGCTGCAAGACTGTCGACCTTGTGGTGCCGGCCGAAGCCGAGATCGTGATTGAAGGACTGATCAACACCGAGTTCCTGGAGCCGGAGGCGCCATTCGGCGAGTCGCACGGCTACGTCAATCTCCAGGAGTACAACGCCTTCATGGACGTGACCGCGATCACGCGGCGGCGCAACCCCATCCTCACTTCCTTCATCAGTCAGGTGACGCCGAGCGAATCGAGCGTGATCCGGCGCGTGGCGATGGAGCCGGTATTCGAGCACTATCTGAAATCCGCGTTGTCGGTCCGCAGCGTCAGGCGTGTTTCGATGCACGAGCCGCTGACCAGCCTGTATGCCGTGATCGCGATCCAGTTTGCGCGTGGGGCCCCGGAGTCGGAAATCTGGCGCGCGCTGCATGGCGCCGCCTCGCTGCATCGCTTTGCCGGCAAGTGGATCGTCGCGATCGACGAGGACATCGAACCCGAGAACGCCGACGCGCTCCTGTGGGCGATGTCGTACCGGTGTCAGCCGCAGCACGACCTCAAGCTCCTGCCGCACAAGGACCCCGGGCATGGGCCGCGCGGGCCGCGCGATGGCGGCGAGACCGCAGCCGTCCTCGTCAACGCAACCCTTAAGGGCACCTTCGCACCGGTGGCCCTGCCCACGCGCGAGTTCATGGAACGCGCGCGCGGAATCTGGGAACGGCTCGGCCTGCCGCCGCTCACGCCGGAATCGCCTTGGCACGGCTATGACCTTGGCCATTGGCCCGCCGAGTTGGCGCGGCAGGCCAAACTCGCGACCGAGAGCGACTATTTCTCGCTCGGGCAAGCCATGAGCAACGAGCGTCGCCGCGACGCCGCCATGAATGAGCCGGTCCGGCGCGACGAGGACCCGCCGGAGGCCGCCCGCAAGCCCAGCGACCCTCCTCCATAAATCTGATAGGCAACTGCCTAATATTTGGGCAGCACGGTCCAGCAAAACCTCACGCCCGCTGCGCTGGGGATATTTTTTCCATACAGATCAAAGGTGTGAGCTCCGCGACAGCAGGTATTGCGCGGCTGGCACGAGGTTTGCGGATGGGGTGCCGAGGCAGTCATTCCGAGCACCGGGAGCCCTTCCATGAAACGACGCGACTTCCTGAAATCCGTGAGCGCGCTTGCCGCCGGCAGCGCGGTTTCGGCCCCCGCGATCTGGTCGCCTGCCAAGGCGCAGTCGCGGCGAGAGACGGTTCTGTTCGTCACCGAGAGCGGACCCAACAATTTCGACATCCACGGCGTCGGCACCAACCGTCCCGGCTATGAAGTATCGTGGAATTGCTACGACCGCCTGATGTCGCACGGCAAGAAGACGCTGGCTGACGGCACCGAGTCGTACGACCGCGACGTGTTCACGCCCGAGCTGGCGGAGAGCTGGAACGCCACCGACTCCTCGATCACCTTCAAGCTGCGCAAGAACGCGACCTTTCACGACGGCACCGCGATCACCGCCAAGGACGTGAAATGGTCGTTCGACCGCGCGGTCAGCGTCGGCGGTTTCCCCACCTTCCAGATGAAGGCAGGCTCGCTTGAAAAGCCCGAGCAGTTCGTCGCGGTGGACGATCACACCTTCCGCGTCGACTTCATCCGCAAGGACAAGCTGACGATTCCCGATCTCGCCGTCATCGTGCCGGCGGTCTATCATTCCCGGCTGGTCCAGAAGAACGCCAACCCGAAGGATCCCTGGGGTCTGGAATACACCAAGACCCACGTGGCCGGCGGCGGCGCCTACAAGGTCGCGCGCTGGCAGGCCGGCAGCGAGGTGGTCTACGAGCGCAACGACAACTGGAAATCGGGGCCGCTGCCGAAGGTGCGCCGCGTGATCTGGCGCATCGTGCCGTCGGCCGGCAACCGGCGCGCGCTGGTCGAGCGCGGCGACGCCGACATCTCCTTCGATCTGCCCAACAAGGACTTTGCCGAACTGAAGCAGGCCGGCAAGGTCCACGTCGCATCGACGCCGATCGGCAACGGCATCCAGTACCTCGGCATGAACTGCAAGAACCCGCCCTTCAACAACGTGAAGGTGCGCCAGGCCGTCGCCTACGCCATTCCCTATCAGAAGATCATGGACGCGGTGATGTTCGGTCTCGCCAATCCGATGTACGGCGGCAAGAGCAATATGGCATCGAGTCTGGCTTGGCCGCAGCCGGACGGCTACTCGACCGACCTCAACAAGGCAAGGCAGTTGCTGGCGGAGGCCGGCTATCCGAACGGCTTCCAGACCACGCTCTCGTTCGACCTCGGCTTCGGGGTCGTCGGCGAGCCGCTTTGCGTGCTGGTGCAGGAGAGTCTGGCGCAGATCGGCATCAAGACCACGATCAACAAGATTCCGGGCGCCAACTGGCGCAACGAGCTCCTCAAAAAAGAGCTGCCGTTGATCACGAACTTCTTCTCGGGCTGGCTCGACTATCCGGAATACTTCTTCTTCTGGTGCTATCACGGCCAGAATGCCGTGTTCAACACGATGAGCTACCAGGACAAGGTGATGGACTCCTACATCGACGCCGCGCGCACTGCCGCCGCCAACAACGACACCGCCGGTTACGACAAGAACGTCAGGGGTTTCATCGACAAGGCATTCGACGAGGTGCCACGCATCCCGCTGTTCCAGCCCTACCTCAATGTGGCCATGCAGAAGAACATCTCGGGCTACCGCTACTGGTTCCATCGGCAGCTCGATTACCGCTCACTGGCGAAAGGGTGATGTCGTTCCGAACTCGTCATGTCCGGGCTCGTCCCGGGCATTCACGTCTTTTCACGTTCTGAGTTCGGGAAGACGTGGATGGCCGGGCCAGACCCGGCCATGACGACCCAGCGATCGCAGACAGGGGCCGCATATGCTCCGTATGATCCTGAAGCGGCTGATGATCGCGGTGCCGAGCCTCATCGGCGTCGTGATCGTCACCTTCCTTCTGACGCGAGCTCTGCCGGGCGACCCGGCAGCCTATTTCGCCGGCCCGGCTGCGACCCAGCAGGCGATCGAGGAGATCAGGATCAAGCTCGGCCTGGACCAGCCCTTGATCGTGCAGTTCGGTCGCTACGTTCAGGATCTCGCACGCGGCGACCTTGGGATGTCGCTCACGACCGGCCAGCCGGTGGCGACCGACATCCGCGCGCGCCTGCCGGCATCGGCGGAGCTGACGCTGCTCGGACTGATGGTCTCGATGCTGATCGCCATCCCGCTCGGCATCCTCGCCGCCACCAGACCAGGCTCGCTCGCCGATCACGCCTGCCGCGTAATCGCGACCGCCGGGGTGTCGTTGCCGGTGTTCTTCACCGGACTGATCCTGGTCTACGTATTCTACTATCTGCTTGGGATCGCACCGGCGCCGCTCGGGCGGCTCGATACCTTCCTGAGCGCGCCGCCGCAGGTCACCGGCTTCTACACCATCGACAGCCTGATCGCCGGAGACCCGGAAGTTTTCTTCGGCAGCATCAAACAGCTACTCCTTCCGGCGCTCACGCTCGCCATCTTCTCGCTCGCGCCGATTGCGCGCATGACTCGCGCCTCCATGCTGGCGGTGCTGGCGTCCGATTTCGTGCGCACCGCGCGCGCCAGCGGGCTTTCGCCGGCGACGGTGATCGTCACCTATGCCTTCCGCAACGCGATGATCCCGGTCGTGACCACGCTCGGCATGGTGTTTTCGTTCCTGCTGGGTGCCAACGTGCTGGTCGAGAAGGTGTTTGCCTGGCCCGGCATCGGCTCCTATGCCGTCGAGGCGCTGGTTGCCTCGGATTTCGCGCCGTTGCAGGGCTTCGTATTGACCATGGCGGTCATGTATGTCGGGCTCAACCTCCTGATCGACATCCTCTACGGCGTCATCGATCCGCGCGTGAGGATTGAGGCATGAGCGACACCACCGCACCAGTCGGGGCAGCCCGTCCTGCCAGCGGGATCGCCGGCCTGCTGCGGCACACGAAATACGTGCTCTCGGAAAACCCGATCACCGCATTCGCTTTCGGCCTGTTCCTGTTGATCGTCGTCGCTGCGTTGTTCGGTCCCTGGATCGTCCCCTACGACCCCTATGCCAGCAACACCGCGATGGCACTGAAGCCGCCTTCGGCGGCGCACTGGTTCGGCACCGACCAGCTCGGTCGCGACATCTTCAGCCGCGTGGTCGTGGCTACCCAGCTTGATTTCTTCATTGCCGTGTCGTCCGTCGCGCTGGTGTTCCTGATGGGCGGGCTTGCCGGCGTCGCCGCCGGCTTCTTCGGCGGCTGGACCGACCGTGTCGTCGGCCGCATCGCCGACACCATCATGGCATTCCCGCTGTTCGTGCTGGCCATGGGCATCGTGGCGGCGCTCGGCAACACGGTCGAAAACATCATCCTCGCCACCGCAATCGTGAACTTCCCGCTCTATGCCCGTATTGCCCGCGCCGAAGCCAATGTGCGACGCGAGGCCGGTTTCGTCATGGCAGCACGGCTCTCGGGCAACGGCGACGCCCGTATTGTGCTCACGCACGTGTTACCCAACATCATGCCGATCATGGTGGTGCAGATGTCGCTCACCATGGGCTACGCCATCCTCAACGCCGCCGGGCTCTCCTTCATTGGCCTGGGCGTGCGGCCGCCGACCGCGGAATGGGGAATCATGGTGGCGGAGGGTGCCGCCTTCATGGTTTCGGGCGAATGGTGGATCGCCTTCTTCCCCGGCGCCGCCCTGATGGTGGCGGTGTTCTGCTTCAACCTCCTGGGCGATGGCCTGCGCGACATCGTCGACCCGCAACGACGGACGTAAGGGCGATGAATCCCCTGCCGCTCCTCGATGTGCGCGACCTCACTGTCGAGTTTACGACACGGCGGGGGATCGTGCGCGCGGTCGAGCGCGTGACCATCGCAGTCGCCAAGGGCGAAACCGTCGGAATTGTCGGCGAATCGGGCTCGGGCAAGTCGGTGACGTCCTACGCCGTCATGCGGATTCTCGATCCCGCAGGACGCATTGCGGATGGCTCGATCGCGTTCTCCGGCATCGATCTGCGCGCCGCCAGCGAGCTCGACATGCGCAACCTGCGCGGACGCGAAATGTCGATGATTTTTCAGAATCCGCGTGCGGCGCTCAATCCGATCCGCAAGGTCGGGGTCCAGATCGAGGACGTCCTGACCCAGCACGCGCAGGCCGGATCGCAGGACGTGACGGCCAAGGCTATTGAGTTGCTGGAGCAGGTGCGCATTGCCCGCCCCCGCGAGCGCTATCATGCCTATCCGTTCGAACTGTCTGGTGGCATGTGCCAACGTGTTGTGATCGCGCTCGCGCTCGCTTGCCGGCCGCAGCTCCTGATCGCGGACGAGCCGACCACCGGTCTCGACGTCACCACGCAGAAAACAGTGATGGACCTCGTCGTCGAGTTGACCAGGCAACGCGCCATGTCCACAGTCCTCATCACCCACGACCTCGGCCTGGCCGCCACCTATTGCGACCGTGTGACGGTGATGGAAAAGGGGCACGTCGTGGAGTCCGCGGCCTCCCGCGCGATCTTCACCGCACCGGAGCACCCCTATACGCGCCGGCTGATGCGGGCGACGCCGCGCCCCGGCGTTTCGTTGCGCGATCTGTTGCCCGAGGACAGCGCTGCGCAGGCTCCTTCCGCACAGGTGCTGCCGATCGCGCGTGGACTGGACAAGACGCCCCTGCTGGTGGTCGAGAAGCTCGTAAAGGAGTATCCGCGCCGGGGGGTCGTCAAGTCGCTTGCCAGCATGTTCCGCCGCGGTCCGGCGCCGGAGCCGGAAACCTTCCGCGCCGTCGACGGCATCAGCTTCACCGTCGGCCGCGGCGAGAGCGTGGGCCTGGTGGGCGAATCAGGCTGCGGAAAATCCACGACCTCGACCATCGTGATGCGGCTCATCGATGCCACCGACGGCCTGATCCAGTTCGACGGCGAGGACATCGGCGCCATCCCGGCCAAGAAATTTGCCAAGCTTCCGATCCGAAAGCGCATCCAGATGGTGTTCCAGGATCCGACCGACAGCCTCAATCCCCGTTTCACGGCAGCCCGCGCCATCGCCGATCCGATCCTGCGGCTCGGCGACCTCAAGGGTCGCAATGCCGTGCGCGCCCGCTGCGAAGAGCTTGCGCGGCAAGTTGGGCTTCCTCCGGAGTTGCTCGACCGTTTTCCGCACCAGCTCTCCGGCGGTCAGAAGGCACGCGTCGGCATCGCCCGCGCAATCGCGCTGCATCCTGATCTCATGATCCTGGACGAGCCGACTGCCGCGCTCGACGTATCGGTGCAGGCCGTCGTGCTCAACTTGTTGCAGGAGCTGAAGGAATCGCTCGGGATGAGCTACCTATTCGTGTCGCACGACCTCAACGTCGTGCGGCTCTTGTGCGACCGGGTGCTGGTCATGCGCGCGGGCCGTATCGTCGAACAGGGCCCGACTGAAAGGGTGCTGTTCGCGCCGGAAGCGGACTATACTCGCGAGTTGTTGGCGGCGATCCCGCACCCGAACTTCGAGCAGCAAGATATGCCCCTCGGTCATGTCCGATCCGCTTGACGATCTGATCGACGCCGCGGCGCGCGCGCTCGACCTGCCGGTCGAGCCCGAATGGAAGGCCGCCGTGAAGGCCAACCTGGCGGTCACGCTGCGTCTCGGACGTCAGGTCGCCGAATTCAGCCTGCCCGACGAAGCGGAGCCGGCTCCGATGTTCGTCGCCTGACCATGGACCTCACCTGGTCTTCCGCCAATGCGGTCGCCTGCGCCGTCCAGGACGGGCAGACGAGTGCGCACGACGTCATCGCTGCCACGTTGAGGCGCATTGCGGAGAACAACACCGCCCTCAATGCGTTCACAGCGACTGTCGCACAGCGCGCGCTGGCGCGTGCCGCTGCCATTGACGGGGCGCGCCAGCGCGGCGAACGGCTCGGACCGCTCGCCGGCGTGCCGTTCGCGGTCAAGAACCTGTTCGACATCGCAGGCCTGCCGACGGTCGCCGGCTCGAAGATCAACCGCGACCGCGCGCCGGCCGAACGCGACGCCCCGCTGATCGAACGGCTGGAGGCCGCCGGAGCCGTGCTGGTCGGCGCGCTCAACATGGGCGAATACGCCTACGACTTCACCGGCGAGAACGTACACGACGGCAATGCGCGCAATCCGCACGACCTGGCGCGCATGACCGGCGGATCGTCAAGCGGCTCCGGCGGTGCGGTCGCCGGGGGGCTCGTACCGCTCGCGCTCGGCTCCGATACCAACGGGTCCATCCGCGTGCCCTGCTCGTTCTGCGGCATCTTCGGGCTGAAGCCGACCTACGGCCGCCTCACCCGCGCGCGCAGCTTTCCGTTCGTGAGCAGCCTCGACCACCTCGGCCCGTTCGCGCGGTCGGTGTACGACCTCGCGCTGAGCTACGACGCCATGCAGGGATACGACGCGGACGATCCGGCCTGCGTCGACCGGCCGCCTGAGCCCACCGCCCCGCTGATCGGGCGCGGCAGCGACGGACTGCGCATCGCGGTCGCGAGCGGTTATTTTCGCAAGGGCGCGTTCTCGGAGGCGCTGACGGCCGTCGAGCGGGTCGCCAAGGCGCTTGGCGCGACCCGCGAGGTCGAAATCCCCGAGGCCGCGCGCGCCCGCGCCGCCGCCTACGTGATTACCGCGACCGAGGGCGCCGCACTTCATCTCGATCGGTTGCGTACCCGCGCCCGCGATTTCGATCCGGCCGTGCGCGATCGCCTGATCGCGGGCGCCATGGTGCCGGCTGCGCTCGTAAATCAGGCACAGAAATTCCGGCGCTGGTATCGCGCCCGCGTGCTGGAGCTGTTTAAGGACGTCGACGCCATCATTGCGCCGTCGACGCCCTGCACCGCCCCGTTGATCGGCCAACAGACTTTCGTGCTCGACGGCGTCGAGATGGCGGTGCGTCCGAACCTGGGCGTCTACACCCAGCCGATCTCGTTCATCGGCCTGCCGGTCGCCGCCGTGCCTGTTCCGCTTGAGCCGCTGCCGATCGGCGTGCAGATCGTCGCGGCGCCATGGCGCGAAGACGTGACCCTGCGGATCGCGCACGCCCTCGAACGGGCGGGCGCCGCCGCAGCACCAAAACCAAAACGCGAGACGTGAGGGATCAGGAATGGAGATCGACCGGCCGGAGGTCGTCGCCGAGGTGACGGCCGCCTTCCAGCGCTACGAGCGCGCGCTGGTGTCGAACGACGTGGCGACCCTCGACGCGATGTTCCGCAATGACCCGCGCACGATCCGCTACGGCGGCGGCGAAAACCTGTATGGCTATCAGGAGATCGAGGCCTTCCGCGCCGCGCGCTCCCCGGTTGGGTTGGCGCGCACGCTCTCGCGGACCGTGATCACGGCCTTTGGACGCGACTTCGCCGTCGCCTCGACGCTGTTTCATCGTCCGACGATGGCCGGCAAGGTCGGCCGTCAGATGCAGACCTGGGTGCGTTTCCCCGACGGCTGGTTTGTCGTCGCCGCCCATGTCAGCGTGATCGACGAACCGAAATCCTAGGCATTGCCTGCCATGAAGGCGCGCCAGCCGCCGAAGCTCGAGATATCTTGCGCGTCCTCGACCGCCGTCGCCTCCACCAGGAAGCCCTTGGCGGTGGCGCCGTCGGCGAGCCGGACTGTGCCGATCGACAGCGGCGGCGGCACCGCCGCGACGAACCTGCCGAAGGCATCCGCGGTCAGTGCCCAGACCTCGACGACAATGGCGGCGCCCTTGCCGTCTGCAACCCGCAGCATGCCGGGCTTGGGCGGATTGGTGCCGGTCAGCGCGAACAGCCGGTAGTCGGCCGTCGTTTTCGTCTCGGACACAAACCGCGCGTTCAGCGCCTGCAATTCGCCGTTGAGCGGCATCCCGGAGAGATGGGCGCCGACCACTGCGAGCGCGACTTCGCCATCGCGCAGCGTATTCGAGATATCCGCCAGCGGCGGCATTGCACGACCGGTGGCGCCGAGCGGCAGGCCAGTGTCGGCGTGGAAGGCGCGCCCGATTGAGGCCAGCATCGCGTCCTCGCCCGCCGGCGCCAGCAGGGTAACGCCGGCCGGGACGCCGTCGCCGCGCATCGCTGCGGGAAGCGCGAGCCCGCACAGGTCGAGCAGATTGACGAAATTGGTGTAGGTGCCGAGCCGGCCGTTGAGCTCGATCGGATTGGCCAGCACCTGCGCCACGCTGTAGACCGTCGGCATGGTGGGCAGTGCAAGCGCATCGATGCTGCGAAATACGTGGTCGCGCACGCGCCGCAATTCCTCGAGCTTATAGAACGCCGTGAAGGCATCGGCGGCCGTCGGCCGTGCACCATCCAGGATGATCGCGCGCGTCACGGGATGAACGGCGTCCGGCGCGGACGCGAGCATCGTCCGGATCGCCAGGTAGCGCTCCGCCAGCCACGGACCCTCATAGAGCAGCCGGGCGGTCTCGTAGAACGGCTCGATGTCGATCTCGGCAACGCTCGCGCCGAGACGCGCAAGGCGAGCCAGCGCGCCTTCATAGGCGTTGAGCGCCTCGCGGTCGCCGAAGAACACCCGCTGGCCGGACATCGGTGTGCCAAGCCGCACCTGTTTCGGCATCGGCCCCAGGGCGCCGAGCGGGCTCATCCGCGAGTAGGGATCGGCGGCATCGGGACCGGCCATTGCGGCCAGCGCGGTCATCGCATCGTCCACCGTGAGCGCGAACACCGACACGCAGTCGAGCGTCCGGCAGGCCGGCACCACGCCCCTGGTGGAGACAAGGCCGAGGCTGGGCTTCAGGCCGACGATGTTGTTGAGGGCCGCCGGTACGCGGCCGGAGCCGGCGGTGTCGGTGCCGAGCGCCAGCGGCACCAGCCCCACCGCGACCGCCACGGCGGAGCCGGAACTCGATCCACCGGGAATGAGCCTGGCGTCGAAGGGATTGCGGGGTACGCCGTATGGCGAGCGCACCCCCACCAGGCCGGTGGCGAATTGGTCGAGGTTGGCCTTGCCGATGACTATGGCACCGGCCTTGCGCAGGCGCGCGACCGCTGTCGCATCTGCCGACGGTTCATAGGAATAGGCCGGACAGGCGGCCGTGGTGGGCAGGCCCCTGACGTCGATATTGTCCTTGATCGCGACCGGGACGCCCAGGAGCGGTCGCTCCGCGTCTGTTTCGCAAGCCAATGCCCTCGCTTCGGCCAGCGCGTCGGCCTCGTTGCGCAGCGTGATGAAGATGGCCGGGTCGTCATGTGCCCGAATGCGCGCAAAGCATTGCGCTACCGTCTGCTCGGGGGTCGCAGTTCCCGCCCGATGCGAAGCAACGATCTCTGCGGCGGTCTGGATCACGATCCCTCCCCGGAGGCGGCCTGACGCGTCGTCCGTTTTCGCGGCAAGACCGATTCCAGTTTTTCGTCAGCGCGCCCGGCTGCGGGCTTCATGAAGCAGCGCCACGATCCGCGCCGGCGTGATCGGGGCCTCCGCGATTCGCACCCCGAACGGCTCCAGCGCATCCTCGACCGCCGAGACCAGGGTCGCAATACCGGGAATGGTGCCGCTCTCGCCCGCGCCCTTGATGCCGAGCGGATTGAGCGGCGACGGCGTCTCCATGTGATGGCACTCGACGTTGGGGGAATCGGTTGCGGCCGGCAGCAGGTATTCGCTGAACATGGTGGACAGCGGTTGCGCCTGGTCGTCGTACACCATGCGCTCGAAGAACGCGTTGCCGACGGCGTGCACCACGCCGCCGATCACCTGTCCCTCCACCACCATCGGGTTGATGACGTGGCCGCAATCGTGCATCACCAGGTAGCGCAGAATGGTCACCTGCCCGGTCTCGATATCGACTTCGACTTCGGCGACATGGGTACCGTTGGAATAGGTCGACTGGTCGGGCGTGAAGTGGCTCGTGTGCTCGAGCCCCGGCTCCGGACCACCCGCCATCGAGAAGCCGGGCATTCCAACCGATCGCGCCGCTACCTGGCGGAAGCTCTGCTTCAGGTCGGAACCCGCGACCTTGGCGAAGCCGTTTTCCAGCACCACGTCGTGCTCGGCCACCTCCATCGCCTGCGCCGCGAACTGCCGGATCTTGGTCGCCACCTGCGCCGCGGCAAGGTGCACCGACGAACCGGCATTCACCGCCGTGCGCGCGGCGAACGAGCCGACTCCGAGTCCGGTCGCCGCCGTATCCGCGCACACGATGGTGATATCGTCCGGCGTGCAGCCGAAATGGTCGGCCGCGATCTGCGCGAGCGTGGTCTTGTGCGACTGGCCCTGCGGCGTCGCACCGGTATAGACGGTGATCTTGCCACTCGTGGAGACGCGTACGGTCGCGCTTTCATAGGGCCCGAGGCCGGTGGCCTCCACGGCGTTGCCGATGCCGAGGCCGATGTAGCGTCCTTCCTTGCGCGCAGCCTCCTGCCGCGCGCGAAAGCCCGCATAGTCGGCGGCGTCGAGCGCTCTCTGCTGGCAGGTCGGATAGTCGCCGGAATCGTAGGTGACCGGGCGCCCGTCACGGAAAATGATTCCGACCTTGTAAGGCATCTGCTCGGGCTTGATGAAGTTGCGCCGCCGCACTTCGGCGCGGTCGAGCTTCATCTCGCGCGCGACGCAGTCCATCAGCCGCTCCATGGTGACGGCGGCTTCCGGCCGGCCGGCCCCACGCACCGGCGAGGTCGGGACCTTGTTGGTGAACACAACCGACACGTCGAGCTTGAACGCGGGGATCACGTAAGGCCCCGGCACCGACGTGGCGGCGATCCACGGCAGCACCACGCCCCAGGGCATATAGGCGCCGGCATCGTGGATCAGCGTACCGCGCACCCCCAGTATCCGGGCGTCGCGATCGACCGCGATCTCCATGTCCCAGTACTGGTCCCGCTCCTGCTGGGTGGACAGGAAATTCTCGCGCCGGTCCTCGATCCATTTGATCGGCCGGCGCAGCGACAGTGCCGCGGCGCCGAGCGCGCCGTATTCGGCATAGAAACTGCCCTTGGGTCCGAAGCCGCCACCGACATCGGGCGTGACGATACGAAGCTGATGGTCCGCCCAGTCCATGAGATCGAGCAGCACGCGCTTATGGCGGTGCGGCCCTTGCGACGACACGTAGATGGTCAACTGTTCGCTCACTGCGTCCGGCACCGCGATCATGCCGCGGCATTCCATGAAGAAAGGCCCACCGCGGTGCTGGAATATCTTCTGGCGGAATATGTGCGCGGCCTGCGCGAAGGCCGCGTCGGTATCGCCAACCTTGATCGGGACGAAAGCGGCGAGGTTGTCCGGCGAGGCGCGGTGTGCAACTGGCGCGCCTGCCCTAAGCCCCTCCGCCGGATCGGACACTGCCGGGAGCACGTCGTAGTCGACAGCCACTCGTGCCGCGGCGTCCTCGGCGAGGTAGCGGCTGTCCGCCACCACGATCGCCACCGGTTCTCCGACGAAGCAAACCTCGTCCCTGGCGAGGCAATACGGCATGAATACCTGTTTGATGGTCGGGCTCGGCACCAGGAGCGGCACGGTCTGCCGCTGCATCGATTCGGGCAGGTCGGCATGGGTGAACACCGCATGCACGCCCGGCATGGCCAGCGCGGCGGTCTTGTCGATGCCGCGGATGGCGGCATGGCCGTGCGGGCTGCGCAGCACCACGGCATGCAGCAACCCGGGCAGCGTGATATCGTCGACAAAGCGCCCGCGCCCTGTGAGCAGCGCCGGATCCTCCTTGCGCAGGACGCTTGCGCCGAACCAGCCCATCAGTCGGTGACCTTGCGCGCGGGGGTTTCAGGCTTGAGGCCGCCGCGCTGGCGCGTGAGCGTTTCGCGCCCGGTCTCCTCCCAGCGCCCGCTCGTCGCGCGCGCGGCCCAGGTGTCCCAACGCTCGATCCAGTCGCCCAGCTCATAGCCGTGCCATGGCTGCTTGAGCGTAACCGGCGGCAGTCCGAGCTGCTCCCACAACGCCTGCGCGCGCACCATGAACTCCCTCTTCGGCAGCGCGAGCGGCGCCATCGGCCCTTTCATGGTCGCGTCGATCAGGAGCTTGGAACCGAGCCCGCGGCTGGAATATTGCGAGCCCTGCACGCCGCCGTGATAGGGCGGGATGTGCACGTCCTCGACGGGATTGCAGCGATAGCCGATCGACCACATCACGGCGTCGAGATTGTCGGGGTCGATGTCCTCGCTGACGGCGATGACCACCTTGCCGGCGATCGCATTCAGGCTCGCGGCCCCGTTCATGCCGCGCCAGACCTCCGAGCGGGGCGTGCCCTGGGCGTATTGCACGAAGATCACCGGCCGCAGGTTGGTCAGCGGCTCGTGCATCACCACGCGCCGCACGCCGCGGACCGACAGCACGTCGCGCAGGTGCGTCAGATAGAGCGGCTCGTAGGCGACCTTCTTGACCAGACTCGACTCGCTCGGCGTGACCTGGCTGATGATCGACGCAAATACCGGATTTCTGCGATGGGTGATCGCGGTGACCTGCATCGGCATGTTGTAGGCCTCGAGCGCGACATAGCCGTTGCTTTCACCGAACGGCGCTTCCGGCTCCAGCTTCTCGGGATCGATCAGGCCCTCGATGACGATCTCGGCGTCCGCGGGCACATCGAGATCGATGGTCTTGCACCTGACCACCGGGATTGGTCTCCCGGCGAGCCCGCCGGCAACGGTGAGTTCGTCGAGGTCGACGTCGAGTTTCTGCGCGCCGGTGAACATCACCACGGGCGCCGCCCCGATCACGATCGCGATCGGCATCGGCTGCCTGCGCTTGTTGTATTTCTCCCAGTGCAGGTAGCCGCCGGCGCCGCCGGCGCGCGACACCATGCGGACCACGAGGCGATCCGTCGCCTTCAGCGCGGCGCGATAGGTGCCGGCATTCTGGATGCCCGACTCCGGGTCCTTCGTCACGCAGAACGTCGCGCTGAGATAGGGCGCAGCATCGAATCCGGGCGTCGAAATCGGCACCGGCAGGAGCTTCAGTCCGCCGTCCGGCCTGCGCAGGTCGTCGCCGGCGATGACGACCTCCTGGCAGCGCGCGTTGTTAGTCCGGATCGGCGGTATCGGCCGTGCGATCGCCTGCATCCAGCGCTTGCCGATGTCCGCGACGGCCGCGCGCATGCCAAGCGAATAGATTTCGGCGGAGGCGGCAATGGAGCCGACCACCACCGGCATGTCGTATTTGCGGCCGGTCGAATCCACCACGTTGGTGAACAGGAACGCCCGCCGCTCGGTTTCCGGAATCCCGCCGATGAATTGCAGGCGCACCAGCGGATGCAGTTCGGTGTCCTTGTTGACCGGATGGTCGATCCGCGTCACCAGCCCGCGCGCTTCGAGGTCGGCAAGGTGCTCCTGGAGGTCGAGCCGCGGCTTCGTGTCCTGCTCGCTCCGCGGCGTTGCTGTGACGTCATCCATGTCAGGGGCGTTCCTTGAAGCTGACCTGCCGTCTGTTTAGCACGCCCCGATCAGTTCGCGGAATAGATGCCCCTGACCCGCTCGATGGTCGCCGGCGACACGTTCGCCACCTCCGCGACCAGCCGCTGGAGCTCCTCCCCGGTGAGCGGCCCGAGCTCCAGTTTTTGCGTCCTCAGATCGGCGATGAAGTCGGGGTCCTTGACCATCGCATCAAATGCACGCCGCAGCGCCCGTACCCGCTCGGCCGGCGTATCCGGCGTCGACAGGATGAATCGCCCGACTTCCGTGGCGTTGGCGAAGACCCGCAGCGCCTCCACCTGCTCAGGCGTCTTCCCGAGTTCCACCGAGGCCGGAATGTCAGGCAGCTCGGGATGCCGCTTGAGCCCGTACTGCACCAGGATATTGATGGTCTTGTTGCGCAGGTGCTGCTCGGCGCGCGACTTGACTCCGTCCCACGTGGTCGAATGCCCCTGCACCTCGCCACGCTCCATCGCCAGCATGGCCTCCGCCGATCCCTTGTAGCCCATCACCAGCTTGAATTTCGTGCCGACGATGTGGTTGAGCATGCTCGGATAAATGGCGACCGTCGAGCTGCGCCCGGTCGCTCCCAGCACCGCCTCGCGCTCCATCGCGTCCTTGATGGTCTTCACCGGCGACGTCGCCATCATGAAGGTGACGTTCGGCGTCGGTGCAAGCCGGCCGATGAAGTTGAATTGCGCCGCCTTGAAACGCACATTGCCGGCGCCGAGACGCTCCTCCAGCGGCGCCGTCGGCACGATGAGTCCGAGCACGGTGCCATCCTTGGGCGCGACCGTGAAGATGTGGTTGGCGGCCACGAGCGAGCCGCCGCCTGGCATATTGCGCGGCACTACCGAGGGATTACCGGGAATGTGCCTGCCGATGTGGCGTGCCACCGCACGCGCATAGAGGTCGTTGGCGCCCGCCGGCGGATAGCCGATGATGACCGACACCGTCTTGCCGCGGTAGAAATCGGCGACCGGCTGCGCGGCGGCCGGCGGCGGCAGCAGCGCCGCGCCGGCCATCAGAACGACGAGCAGGCGAAGCATGCAAGCCCCCGTCAGTTGAGCGGATAGATCGCCTTGACCTTGTCGACAATGGCCGGCGAGACGTTCGCGACCTCGGCGACAAGCTGCTGCAACTCCTCGCCCGACATCGGTCCGACATCGACGCGCGCCGCCTTCAGGTCGGCGAGGAACGCCGGATCCTTGACGGTGGCGTCGAACGCGCGCCGCAATGCCCGAATCCGGTCCGCCGGCGTGTCCGGTGTCGACAGGATCATCTTGCCGACCTCGGTGGCGTTGGCGACGATCCGCAGGATCTGCTTCTCCTCGTCGGTGCGTCCGAGTTCCCACGACATCGGCACGTCCGGCATCTCCGGGTGCCGTTTCAGCGCATATTGAACGAGCATCGTGATCTTCTTGTCCCTGATCCAGTCGGCGTGCAGCGCGCGCACGATTTCCATGCTGGTCGAATGGCCTTCGACCTCGCCGCGCTCCATGGCCAGCATGGCGGTGGAGGAACTCTTGTAGCCCATCACCATCTTGAATTTCACGCCGATGACGTTGCCGAGCACCATGGGATAGAGCGCGACCGTCGAGGTGCGCGCGCTCGCGCCCAGCAGGATTTCCCGCTTGTAGGTGTCCTGGATCGTCTTCACCGGAACGGTGTTCGAGACGAAGGTCAGGTTGACCGACGGCGCCACCCGGCCGATCCAGTTGAACGCGGCCACCTTGAGTCGCACGTTCGGCGCGCCTAGCCGCTCCTCCAACGGTATGGTCGGCGCAATGAGCGCAAGGATCGTCCCGTCCCTCGGAGCGATATTGAATACATGGTTGGCGGCGATCAGGGAGCCGCCGCCCGGCATGTTACGCGGGATTACCGTCGGATTGCCCGGGATGTGCCTGCCGATGTGGCGCGCCACCGCACGGGCATAGATGTCGTTCGACCCGCCCGTCGGATAGCCGATGATCATCGACAGTTGCTTGCCGCGGTAGAACTCCTCGACCGGTTGCGCCTGTGTGGCGGGTGCCGACAGCACGAGAGCCGCAAGCAGCAGACCTCCAAGCCTTCGCATCGACGCTTCCCTTGTCGTTATTGTTGGGCGGCCAAGATAGACGAGATGGGACATGCCCGTCCGAGCCACAGCGTCGCAGAGCACGGCATCACCGACCGGCGAGCGCCCGGATCTTGTTCGCAGCCGCCTCGGACGGATTGGTGATCTGCCGCACCAGCTGGGCAAGCTCCTCGCCACTCGACCAGTCGGTCCCGAGCCGGAGCTTCCTGGCCTCCGCGATCAGCTCCGGATCGCGCATGGCGGCCGCAAACGCGCGACGAAGCGCCTCGGCCCGCGCGGACGGCAGGTCGGGCGGCGCGAACACCGGACGGCTGATCATTTCCAGCGTGGTGAAAACCCGCATCGCCTGGCGGTCGTCGTCGCGCTTGAGCAGTTCATGCACGACCGGGACATCCGGCAGCTCGGAATGGCGTTTGGCACCGTATTGCAGGATCACGCTCGCCTTGCCGGCTGCGAACCAGTGCTTCCGCGTCGCCTTCAGCGTGTCCCAGTTGGTGGCAGGCACGCCATCGACCTCGCCGTTCTCAAACGCGAGCAGGAGCTGTGGCATTCCGGCATAGCCGGACACGAGCCTGATCTGCAAGCCCAGCAGTTCCTTCAGCGCGCGACCATAGACCCCGGAATTGCCGCCCGCGCCGACCATGCCCAACTCGATTGGCTGGCCGCCAAGGATGCTCTGCAAGGTGATGCCCTTGCTGCCTGACACGATAAAGACGGCGATCTCCTTCGCCATCACCCCAAGCCAGGTGAACTTCTCGGGCTGGTAGCGGGCATTGCTCTTGTCGCCGGTCAATAGCCGATCAATGACGTTGCCGGGGGCCGAGATGCCGATCTCGGTGCCGTCGCGCGGCGCGGTGTTGAAAATGTGGTTGTACGCGATCATGCCGCCGGCGCCGGGCCGGTTGGCCGCAATCACCGGAGGATTGCCCGGCAGGTGCTTACCGATGTGCCGCGCCAGCAGCCGCCCGTACTGGTCGTAGCCGCCGGACGGGGTCGACCCGACGATGACCGTGAGCTTCTTCCATTCGTAGGGTTCGGCCTGCGCCAGCGCCGGCCGCAGCGCGACCGCAGCCACGCCCGCGACAAGGGCCACGTGCCACAGCCGCGTCATACTACTGTGCCGCCACCGACGTGCCGATCGCCTGATTCACGCGCGGCATGACTTCGGTCGCCATCAGTTCCATGGAACGGCGCGACAGCGCCGGATCGGTCCAGTCGACGCCGCAATAGACCAGTTCGCCGAATTCGCCGATCTCCTCGCGGAAGGCCAGGATATGGTCGACGATCTTGTTGACCGAGCCGTACCAGACCAGCGTGTCCATCACGTAATCGTCGGTGATCTCGGAGTCGGGCTGATCCATGCGGTCCTTGAACAGGTTCAGCCGCCCGCTCGCCCGGAACTTCGCCAGCAACTGCTTGAAGTAGAACAGATACGGGCTGCTGGCATCGTGACGGGCGTAACGCGCGGCGACCTTGTCGTCCTCGCACACGAAGATCGTGCGCGCCACCCGCCACTCGGTGATGTCGGGCGTCTTGCCGACTTCTTTCTTTCCCTGAAGGTAGTTCGCCCAGTGCGTCTTGACCCATTTCGGCAGCAGGAAATTGGCCGAGAGCGGATGGAAGTCGCGCCTGCCCATGGCGATCACGCCCTTGGAATAGGGCGCGACCACCGTGCCGACGATTTCGGGATATGGCTTCTGGTAGGGTTTGCCGAGGCCGCCGAGCCCGATCTCGAGCCGCGCGGTCTTGGCGGTGGAGACCTTGAAGCGGTTATTGGGCAGATCGATGTCATAGGGCGGATCGCGGGTCCAGATTTCGAGGATAACGTCGATCACCTCCTCGAACAGCTTGTTGCGGTCGATATCGAGCGTCCCGATCGCCTCCGCATCGGTGCGCAGGTTGCCCGGGCTTACACCCATGATGAAGCGACCCTTGGCAAGATGGTCGAACATCGCCGCGTGGGTGGCGATCAGGACGGGATGCTGCTGCGTCAGGTTGGTCGTGCCGGTCGCAAGCTTGATGTGGGTGGTCTCGGAGATCAGTGTCGCGAGGAACAGAAGGCTGTTGGTGATGTTCTCATTGGCGTCGGTGAGATGCTCGCCGATGAAGGCGTCGTAGTAGCCGAGCCTATCCGCCAGCATCACGATCTGCCGGTCCTCCTGGAGGGTCTCCGCCCAGGGGCGCTGATACGGATGCATCGGCATTGTGAAATAGCCAAGCCTCATCGCGCGGCCTCCAGTCCTTGCATGCACGGACTCTACAAGTTGCCCGATTCGGTGCCAAGGCGCTCCGACTGGCCGTGCGCGTTGAGCGACATCGCCACCATGACATAGTAGCCGAGCAGGCAGGTCAGTTCGACGACGCCGCGGACATCCAGGCGCTGCAATGCGGCCGCATAGGCGGCATCGCCAACAACCTTGGATTCGAGCAGCTCGCGGGCATAGTCGTAAACCGCGGCCTCGTCCGGCGGCATGGCAGCCGGGCGACGTCCTGCCCTGATCGCCTCGACGGTCTCAGCCACGACACCCGCCTTCAGCGCCACCGGCGCATGCGCCTGCCAGACGTATTGGCAGTCATGGTGGCGCGCGGCCACCAGCACCGCGAGTTCGGACAGACGCGTCGGCAGGCTGGTGCGATAGCGCAGCAGTTCGCCAAGCTGCTGCCACTTGTCGGCGAGTTCCGGCGAATGCAGCGCCGGCCGGTACGGCGCCGGCATATGGCCGCCGCGCAGGCCCGTGATCGCGTCATGCACGCGCCGCTGCTCGGCCGACATCGTCTCCGGAGTCGGGATCGGAATGCGTACCGGCATCAGTTCAGCCTGATCTTGGCCCAGTCGACCACCGGTGCCCAGCGCGCGGTCTCCTCGGCCATGAACGATGTCATCGCCGCAGGCGTGCCGCCGATTGCGCGCAGGCCGACCTTGTTGAAGAGCTCGCGCGCCTTCGGCGTTGCGATGAATGCATTGACCTCGCGGTTGACCCGGGCGATGACCGCCGAAGCTGTGCCCGCGGGTGCAACCAGCCCGAACCAGGGGCCCGCCACAATGTCCGCGACACCGGTTTCCCGAACGGTCGGCACGTGCGGCATCTGCTCCATGCGCTCGGTTGCGGTGACTGCGAGCGCATTCATGGTTGCGACCTGCGGGATATAGGTGGGGAACGCCACGTCGATCTGCCCGCCGAGCAAATCGGTCAGCGCCTGGGCACCGCTACGATAGGTGACGTGGGCCACGTCGAGGCCGGCCGCCCGCGCCAGCGACACCGCCGTGATATGGGCCATGGCGCCGACACCGCTGTTGCCGAAATTGAGTTTGCCGGGATTGGCCCTGGCATGGGCAACCAGGTCGCGGAGGGATTTGACCGGCAGCCGCTTGCCGACCACGATGGCCTGCGGAACGACGCCGATCAGCGCGATCGGGCTGAAGTCGCGGACCGGATCGAAAGGCAGCGACTTGTAGATGAGCTTGTTGACCGCCATCGGTCCGGTGCTTCCGAGCAGCAGCGTATGACCGTCGGGCTTGGCGTTGGCGACCGCCGCCGTCGCCACGTTGCCGGCGCCGCCGGGCCGGTTCTCGATGACGAACTGCTGGCCGAGCGTATCGCTGAGGTGCCTGGCGATCAGGCGCGCGACGCCGTCGGTCGCGCCACCGGCACCGAACGGAACCACGATCGTGACCGCGCGCGACGGCCAGTCCTGGGCAGGCACCGGCATGCTGACGGAAACCGCCGCAGTCGCCGCCAGCGCCGCACAGATCGATCGGATGGTCATGGTTGTTGTCTCTCGCAACCGCGCCGGCGCGCTCAACGTGCCTCGGCGCGGTAGAGCTCGTCGAGCATGCGGCGCGCCTGCAACTGCGCGGCGTCGGCGTTGATGTGGATCATGTTGTCGAGCGCGCCGCCGTTGACGTTCTTCTGCTGCGCTTCCAGCATGACCTTGTCCTCGAGGAAGGTGTTGACCGTGCCCTCATAGAGGAGCTTCGACATCTCTGCGTCGTCGCGCTGGAAGTTGCGCGCGAAGCCGAAATGATAGTGGCATGTCGTGTCCGACTCGGGCGTGACCAGGTGCGTCGACCAGATCGAGATGCCCTGGCTGCGGTCGCCTTCCGGCGCGCCGGTGCCGGTCCTGGCCGCACCGACGTCCATGTAGACGATCGACGGCGGCCGCCAGGTGGCATGCTGCCAGCGGTCGACATTGCCGGTGAAGCCGCCGGCCTTGGCGAACAAGGGCGGCGGCTTGAAGTCGATCATCCAGCGGCCGACCCGGACACCGTCGTTGAGGCGCTCCGTCCTGGTCGGCGTGGTCGCCTCGCGCGGATCCCCGGAGATGGTGGCCTTATGCAGATGGGCGACATGGGTGTAGTCGAGGAGATTGTCGATGAGCAGCTGCGCATTTGCCTGGATGCGGAGATAACCGGGCGTCAGCGTCCACTCCTTGCTGGCGAGCCAGGGCATCTCCACGATCTTGCTGTCGTCGGCCCGGGCCGGATCGCCCATCCAGATCCAGACCACGTTGTAGCGTTCGGCGACCGGGTAAGCGCGCACGCGCGCGCCGGAGGGGATGGTGTCCTGTCCCGGGATGGCAACGCATTGTCCTTTCGCATCGAACATCAGCCCGTGATAGCCGCAACGCAGGTGATCGCCATCGACCGCGCCCAGCGACAGCGGCGCCGCGCGGTGGCAGCAGCGGTCCTCCAGCGCCCCGGCTTGTCCGCTGCCGCCGCGGAACAGCACGACCGGTTCACCGAGGAAGGTGCGCGCGACCGGCGCGTCCTTCAGGTCCTTCGACCAGATCGCTGCATACCAGCCGTTGCGCGGGAACATCGCCTGCTCCATTTGCCGGGCAAACGATAGGTGAAGCGCGAAACGCTTACAAGTTGACTCCGTTCCCCCTGACGCCAACAATCCGCTCGTCCCCGCGCAGGCGGGGGACCCGGGAGCCCCAAGGATCGTCCGTACCACCGGCCCTGGATTCCCCCTCCCTACTTCGCCAAAGCGAAACCGCTTTGGCTTCGTGGCGGCGAGTGCGTGGGAACGAGCGCGCGAGAGGCTCTCCTTGCAAAAGCCATTCACAGAACGTGTTCAGATCGAGTTGCCCCATGAACTGACGATGCTGCGGGACATGGTGCGGCGCTTCGTCGACGAAGAGCTCATTCCGCTGGAAGGCATGTCGCTGGTCGAGGGCCAGCAGAAGCTCAAGCCTGAGATCGAAGCGACGCTCACCGCGCGCTGCAAGGAACTCGGCCTCTGGCAGATCGACGTGCCGGAGGAACTCGGCGGCCAGGGCCTTGGCGTGCTCGGCCGTGCAATCGTCTGGCAGGAACTGGGCCGCACCGTGGCGCTGCCGACGCGCGTGGTGCGCATCCTCGGCCCCGACATCCGCGCCCCGCTCTACGCGCTCAAAGGCGCGATGCGCGAGCGCTATCTCCTGCCCACCGCGCGCGGCGAGCGCGAAAGCTGCTTCGCGCAGACCGAGCCCGACGCCGGCTCCGATCCCGGCGCCATGCGCACCTCAGCCGTGCGCGACGGCGACCACTACGTGATCAACGGAGTGAAGCGCTTCATCACCGGCGCCGACATCGCCGATTTCGTAATCCTGATGGCGGCCACCGATCGCAGCAAGGGCTCGCGCGGCGGCATCTCCTGCTTCGTGTTCGACATGGACACGCCGGGCGTCAAGCTCACGACCGCCTACCGGACCCTCACCGGCGAGACGCCCTGGGAGATCACCTTCGACAACGTGCGCGTCCACAAGGACCACCTCGTCGGCGAGGAGGGCAAAGGCTTCAGCCTCGGCCAGAAGTGGCTCGGCGCCGGCCGCATCAAGCAGGCCGCGCGCGCGCTCGGCGCCACCCGCCGCTGCCTGGAGCTTGCGTCCGCCTATGCCAAACAGCGCGTCACCTTCGGGGCGCCGATCGCGAGCCGCCAGGCGATCTCGTTCCCGCTGGTCGACATCTATGTGAAGCTTGAAGCCGCCACCCTGCTCGTGCATCGCGCCGCCGCGCGTCACGACCGCGGCGACGGCGACCGCAACGAGGCCTACATGGTGAAACTGTTCTGCACCGAGATGGCCTGGGAGGCCGCCGACCTGTGCCTTCAGGTGCATGGCGGCATCGGCCTCACCACCGACCTGCCGGTCGAGCGGCTCTGGCGCGACCAGAGGAGCCACATGATCACCGAGGGCACGCCCGAGATCATGCGCATGGCCTTGGCGCGACACGTGCTGGAGACGTTTGGGTAGGCGAAGGAATTTGGGTGGGCCAAGGGATTTTCTCCCGCAATGGTGCGGAATCCGGAAAACTGCGATATTGTGGCTCACTGAGGAGAGATCGATGATCGATTCCGCCCGCATCGTGCTCGATCCCGCCGTGCTTTCCGGCAAGCCGGTGATTCGAGGGACCCGTCTCTCGGTGGATTTCATCATCGGCCTCATGGCCGATGGCTGGAGCGAGACCGACATTCTGCGCAACTACCCAGGCCTTACCCGCGAGGACCTTGCGGCCTGCCTTGCCTATGCGCGCGACGTATTGAAGTCAGAAAAGGTTTACCCCGCCGCCTGAAATGCGATTTCTCGCCAACGAGAATATTCCGGGCGATGCAGTCAGTGCGATTGCCAAGGCCGGGCATGACATCGTTTGGGTTCGCGCGGTGGCACCGGGAAGCAAGGACGAAGACGTCCTGGCATGGGCCGTTCGCGAAGGCCGGGTGCTGCTGACCTTCGATCAGGATTTTGGCGAGCTTGCCTGGCGCGCGAAGTTGCCGGCAACGTGTGGAATTGTACTGTTCCGGATTCCAATGCCGTCAGCAGTCGAAGTCGGATCGATACTGGTCGCCAGACTGTGCGAACGGAGCGATTGGGCGGGTCACTTCTCGGTCATTCAACCCGGGCGCATCCGCATGCGGCCGCTTCTATGACGGTACTGTCACCCGCAATCAGCTCGCCTTGATGCCGGCGAACCTAATCACCTTCGCCCACTTCTCGTCTCATCGGCGATCCGCTTACCGAAGTCGGCGGGCGAGCCAGGAAGCGGCGTGCCGCCAAGTTCGGCAAGCCGCGCCTTCATCTTCGGATCGGCCAGCGCCGCATTGGCCTCGCTGTTCAGCTTGCCGACGATCTCGGCAGGCGTGTTCCTTGGCGCCGCGACGCCGACCCAGACGCTCGCCTCGTAGCCCGGCACGAAATCGCCCACGGTCGGGATGTCCGGAAATGCGTCCGAGCGCGTCGTCGGCCCGGGCGGCGTTTCCCGCCATGCAATTTTGCCGACCCGCGCCATTTGCCGCCGCCCGCCTGCATGCTAGCAATCGGGAAGGCTTACCTTAAGCCGCGAGCTTGAACCGAACGCTTCTAGTTTGCACAGGGAGAGTACCGAAATGGCCGACAAGACCTACGAAAATATCGTCATCGAGCGGGAGGGCGGGATCACGTTCGTGTATCTGAACCGCCCCGCCAAGCGCAACGCCATGAGCCCCGGGCTGCACGCCGACATGGACGACGCGCTCGACTGGCTCGCCACCGACAAGCAGACCAAGGTGCTGGTGCTCGGCGGCAAGGGCGAGACCTGGTGCGCGGGCCAGGACCTGCGGCTCTATTTCCGCGGCACCCAGGACGATCCGGAGGCGCGCTACAGGGCCAACAACCACAGCCACAGCTGGCGGTGGGAGCGGCTGTCGCAGTTCCCGAAGCCGACCATCGCCATGGTGCAGGGCTACGCCTTCGGCGGCGCCTTCACTCAGCTCTGCGCCTGCGACTTCGCGATCGCGGCCGAGGACGCCACCTTCGGCCTGTCGGAGGTGAACTGGGGTATCATCCCGGGCGGCCTCGTCAGCTGGAACCTGACCGACATGCTGATGCCGCGGCACGCAATGTATTACGCCGTCACCGGCGACACCTTCGACGGCAAGCGCGCGGTCGAGATCGGGCTCGTCAACTTCGCCGTCCCCAAAGCGAAGCTGAAGGAGGAGACCGTCAAGCTCGCCGAAAAGCTGATGAAGCTCAACGCCGGCGTCGTGCGCCACACCAAGGAGGCGATCCGCGCCGTGCGCCACATGGACGACAAGCAGGCGCGCGATTACCTGAAGTCGAAGCAGGATTCGCTCAAGAGCGTCGACAAGGAGATCCGCGAGCAGCACGGCATGAAGCAGTTCCTGGACGAGAAGTCGTACCGGCCCGGCCTCGGCCCGTACCGCCGCGTCGTGAACGAGTAACGGACCAACGATGATGCGTCATGCGCGGGCTTGACCCGCGCATCCATCTTCTTTCGAAACGATGGATTGCCGGGTCAAGCCCGGCAATGACCGATGGATAGAACCAAAGCCGTCGAAGCTCTGTTCCATCCGACGAACGTCGTGCTCGTCGGCGCGTCGGACCGGCCCGGCCATTGGTCGCAGCGTGTCTTCGACAATCTGAAACGGTTCGGGTTCGCCGGACGGGTGTTCCCAGTCAATCCAAACCGCCCTGAGATCTGGGGCGTGCCGTGCTACCCGCGTCTCGATGCCCTGACGGAGCCGCCCGACCATCTCGCCATCTTCACGCCGGCGGAGACCACGCTGCGCATCCTGGACGACGGCGGCGCCGCCGGCGCCCGCAGCGCCACCGTCTACGCCGCAGGCTTCGGCGAGGGCGGCAGCCCGGAAGGCCGTCGGCTTGGCGCGCAGCTGCGGGAGACCATCGAACGGACCGGCATCGCCGTCATCGGCCCGAACTGCATGGGTGCGGCCTGCGGCGCGGCAAGGTTTTCGTCGATTCCGGATGAGTCGCTTCAGCCGCTGGCGCCGAGCCCGGTCGCCGTCGTGCTGCAAAGCGGCGCAATGTGCACCACCATCAACCGCGCCATCAACGATCTTGGATTACAGGCCGCCTATCTCGCCTCCTGCGGGAGTCAGATCGGGAACCGGATCAGCGACTTCATCGACTACTACGCGGCGCAGCCGGAGCTTCGTGTCATCTTCTGCTACATCGAAGCTGTCCCCGACGCCGAACACTTCCTCCAGGCAGCACGCCGCGCGCGCGCGAGCGGCAAGACCGTGGTTGCGGTCAAGGTCGGCGCCTCCGAGTCGTCGCGCGCCACCGCCCTTGCCCACACCGGATCGCTCGCCGGCAATGCCGAAGCCTTCGAAGCGGTTGCCGCCAGCGCCGGTGTGGTGCGGTTCAAGTCGTTCGAGGATGCCATCGAAGCGGTCGAGTTTCTCGCGCGCCTCCCCTTCCCGCGTGGGCGGAACATCGCGGTGATGTCCAACTCCGGCGCCCTGCGCAGCCTCGTGACCGAAGCGGCCGAGCGCTGCGGCGCGACGCTGGCGGCCTTTTCGGAGACGACAAGGTCCACACTCGAAGCTATCCTCTCGCAGCGCGATGCCTCCAACCCGCTCGACACCATCCGAACGATTCCGGCCGACCAGTATGCCGCGTGTTTGAACACGCTCGTCGATGCACCGGAAGTCGACGCTGTGCTGATCGCGGAGGACATGCCCCTCGATCGCAGCGTCGAACGGCGTGTGTCCAATCTGCGGACCATCGAGGCGCTGTCCGGCCGTGCGATCGAAAGCGGAAAGTCGCTGGCGATGTTCGCACCGCTGATCGTTTCGCCGACCGAATATGGCCGCTCGGTCCGGGCGGAACTGCCGAACGTGCCGTTGCTGCGGGAAACCGAACGGGCGCTGCGCATCGTCGATACGCTGGCGCGCGCCGCGGCGCATCCGGTCCATTCCGGACCGTTCTTTCCTGCACCCGCCGATACGGCGTTGGCGCGGCGCTGGCGGGGGCGCGCCGCCGGGCTGACAGGGCCGACGGCGCTCGACGAGGTCGAATCGAAACTCCTGCTCGGCGCGTACGGCATCGCGCTGCCTGCGGAGCGTTTCGTTAGAAGCGTTGAGGATGCGGTCGCGGCCGCCGAGCAGATCGGATATCCGGTCGTTCTCAAGGCGGTGTCGCCGGCGCTTCCGCACAAAAGCGATGCCGGGCTGGTGCATCTCGATCTCACCGACGCCGAAGCGGTGCGACAAGCAGCCGCCAAGCTTGCTGCCCGCGCCACCTCCCTGCCCGTGCCGCCCGACGGTATGCTGGTCGCGCAGCACATCGCCGGCGGCACCGAGGTCGTGCTCGGTCTTCAACGCGACATAGAGATGGGACCAGTCGTGATGTTCGGCATGGGCGGCGTGCTGGTAGAACTGTTCAAGGACGTGAGCTTCGCGCCGGCGACCCTCGACCGCGAGCGGGCTCGGGCGATGGTGCTGGCGACGCGCGCCGGCCGCCTGCTGACGGGTTTTCGCAGCCGCGCAGCCGGCGACATCGATGCGCTGTGCGATGCGCTGGTCAATCTTGGTCGGCTTGCACGCGAACTTTCCGACATTGTCGACTCGGTCGACGTCAACCCTCTGCTGGTCCGAGAGCGGGGTGTCGTCGCACTCGACGGGCTGGTCGTGCTTCGCCCGCCTGGTCAATAAGGAGGTGTAGGCCATGATCGCCAGACATAGTTCGCTCCGCAGTTCATGCCTTCCGATGACCATGGCGGCATTGCTTCTTTCCAGTCCACCTACCTTCGCGCAAGACTCGGTGGCCGAGTTCTACAAAGGCAAGACCATCACCTGCTTCATCGGCTACGGCGTCGGCGGCGGCTACGACCTGTTCGCGCGCACCATCTCCAGGCACATGGGCCGCCACATCCCCGGCAACCCCACAATCCTGCCGGTCAACATGCCGGGCGCAAGTTCGATGATCCTTGCCAATCACCTCGCCAAGCGCGCTCCGGCCGACGGCACCGCGTTCGGGGCGGTGAACTCGGCACTGCTGTTCGACACCCTGTTCGCCCCCGCGGCATCGAAGGCGCAGTTCAACGGGCCCGACATGACCATGATCGGCAACGCGGTCTCGTCCGCGGCGGTGCTGATCGCCTGGCACACGACCGGCGTGAAGACGCTCGACGACGTGCGCCAGAAAGGCCTCATCATCGGCGCGCCGTCGCGCACCGGCGACACCTATCTCCTGCCGCTCGCGATCAAGAACGTGCTCGGCCTCGACAGGCTCAAGCTGATCACCGGCTATCCCGGCACCCGCGAGATTGTCATCGCGCTGGAGCGCGGCGAGCTGACCGGGCGTGTCTGGGACATGGAAGGCGTCAAGGCGGCACGTCCCGACTGGCTGCGCGACGGCCGGATCAACATCGTCGTGCAGCTTGCGCCACAGAAGATGCCGGAGGTGCCGGCGCATGTGCCGCTGGTAAAGGATTTCGTCAAGGATGCCGAAGACCGCGCGGCGCTCGACGTCATCTTCATGAGCACGGTGCTGGCGCGTCCATATCTGGCGCCGCCAAACCTCCCGGCCGACCGCCGGCAGGCGTTGCGCCAGGCCTTCATGGCGACCATGAAGGACCCGGCGTTCCTGGCCGAAACCAAGAAGCTCCAGCTCACCATCGATCCGACCTCGGGCGAACAGATGGAGACGATCGTGCGCGACGCCTACGCCCTACCGGCCGCCATCATCGCCAAGGTGCGCAAGGCGCTGACCGATCAATAGCGCGCGCGTCACGGCAGCAGCGCATCGCGCGCCCGCTTGACCACGCTCGCGGGCGACTCGTACATCCGCACGACCGCCTCCTGCACCCGCGCACCGCCCGCGGGTTCGATTTCCAGTCCCATCTTCTCGGCGTCGGCCAGGAAGGCCTTGTCGCGCATGGTGGCGTCGAACGCCTTGCGCAGGATCGCAACCCGGTCCTTCGGCGTTCCGGACGGCACCAGAAACGGCCGTCCGAAAATCTGCTGATCGACAATGAGCGCGAGAACGTCGCGCTTGTCGTTGTCTTTGACGTATTTCCACAGCGGCGGAACACCCATCTCCGCCAGCCCTTTGTGCTCGTCGGGCGCCACTTGCAGGATCACGTGCATCAACTTGTCCCTGACCCAATGCGGCTTCTGCGTTCGCAGGCTCGACCAGTCGAGGCCGCAGATGCCCTCGACCTCGCCGCGCTCCATCGCCAGCAGGATATCAACGCTGCCCTTGTAGCCGCGCGACACCTTGAACCTGGCGCCGACCTCGTTGCGCAGGAAGTTGGCGTAATCGAACAGCGAACCGCCCGGCGCATCGCCGCCGATGACGGTCTCGCGCTTGAGCGCGTCGTCGAAGGTCCTGGTCTTCGAGGTATGGAAGGTCGCACACACGCGGGTGCTCACGTTCGCGGTACCGACAAACTCGAACTCCCGCGGCTGATACGCCGCCCGTGCCCGGATGCGCTCGTCGAGCAGCGGACCGACGATCGCGCCCGGGAAGATCATGCCGATGGTGAGGCCGTCCTTGGCCGCCCGGGCATGCATATGGTTGGCGAGGTTGACGCTGCCGGCACCCGGCATGTGCTGGATCACGATGTTCGGCTCGCCGGGGATGTGCCGGGCGTAATGGCGGCTGAGCGCGCGCGCATAGAGATCGTAGCCACCGCCCGGATTGCCGCCGACGATCAGGGTGATGGTCTTGCCGGCGTAGACGCTCTCGGCCCGCGCCAGCTCCGCGCAGGCGGAAGCGGATGCGACACCGAGCGCCGCGATCAGCAATCTGTAGGATCGGTTCACCTTGGCCTCCTTGCACCTGCCGTCCTGCACTTGGGACCGTGCCCACGCGCGCACTATGTCGGACGCCCGCCACACGCGCCATGCGTCCCAAGGACGCCGAACCGATGGCCAAGCGACGCACCGGCGCACTATACTGGCTGCAACGCACGACAACGACGCGAGCGAGGGAGGACGACCATGCCACGCAGCCAAATCAGCCGTCGCACGATGCTCAAAGGCGCCACTGCGCTCACCGCAATGGCCGCGACCGCGCGCGCGGTGTCGGCGCAGCCGGCGCGATCCGCCAAGGGCCCGGGCGCGCCGTTGCCGCCGCGCGGCGAATTCGTCATCCGCGGCGCCCACGTGCTGACCATGGATCCGAAGATCGCCGATCTGGCGGCCGGCGACGTGCACGTGCGCGACGGCGCGATCGTCGCGGTCGCAGCCAAGGTCGATGCGCCGAAGGCCCAGGTGATCGACGGCAAAGACATGATCTGCATGCCGGGCTTTGTCGACACCCATTGGCACCTATGGACCAGCCTGTTCCGGCCGTTCGTGCGCGCCGATGTCGGCGCGCTCGGCTACTTCCCGGTGAGCAACCGGCTTGGCCAGGAGATGACGCCCGAAGATTCGTATCGCGCGGTGATGCTGGGCGTCGCCGAGGCGTTGAGCGCCGGCGTCACCACCGTGCACAACTGGGCGCACAATGTGCGCAGTCCCGAGCACGCCGACGGCGAGCTCGCCGCCATGCGCGACACCGGTATTCGCGGCCGCTTCGCCTACGGCCCCGCACAGGGCATGCCCAACGACCAGCCGATGGATTTCAAGGGCGTTGCGCGCGTGCAGAAGGACTGGATGCCCAATGACGGCATGCTCACCCTGGGCATCTGCTCGCGCAATGTCGGCGCCATGAGTATCGGCGGCGCCGCTCGCGGCGTGCTGACCATCGACCAGACCAAGCGGGACTGGGATGCTGCCCGCAAGCTCGGCCTGCCGATCACCCTGCACACCTCGGGCCCGAGCCCGATCAACCAGCTCGAGCAGGCTGGCCTCCTCGGCAACAACGACCTCCAGCTCATCCATGCGCTGCTCACGACCGCCGAGGAGCGCGCGCTCCTGGTGAAGCGCGGCGTCAGCTACTCGCTGGCCCCGACGGGCGAGGCACGGCGTCCGTCCAAGGTGGGCGTCATTCAGCTTGGCGAATTGCTGGCGGACGGCGTCAAGGTCTCGCTGTCGACCGATCATACGACCAACTACAACTGCGATCCCTTCGTCGCCATGCGCATCCTGTTCGCGCTGCACCAGCATCGCCTTGGCGACAAGCCTCCGCTCACCGTGAAGCGTCTGGTCCAGCTCGCGACGCTCGATGGCGCGGTCGATCTCGGCATCGCGAACCGGACCGGCTCGCTCACCCCCGGCAAGCGCGCCGACATCATCCTGGTGCGTACCACCGACATCAACATGGCGCCGGTCGGCGACCCCTACGAGGCGCTGGTCTCGCTGGCGCAGCCGAGCAACGTCGACACCGTGGTCGTGGACGGCCGCGTGCTGCGCCGGGGCGGCAAATTCACGACGCTCGATCATGGCAAGGTCCTGAGCGACGCGCGCGAGGCGGCGGCCGGCCTGCGCGCCCGCGCCAAGTGGCCGGCGTGAAGACGGCGTCAGTCGCGTCGGGGCAAACGGTCACGATCGTGCGGCTGTGAATAGTCGACGGTGGGTCCGATCGGAACGATCCCGTTCGAACCCACGGGGCCGGCCTTGCTGAAGACGCCGCGCTTCATGCCGTCGACGTCGCAGACCCCGGCGATGCCGGGCGTCTGGTACAGCTCGCGAAGGTAGTTCGACAGGTTGTGGTACTCGTTGAGGCGGCGCAGGTTGCACTTGTAGCCAACGTAGTAGCACGGGTCGAACCGCACCAGGCTCGGAAACAGCCGCCAGTCCGCCTCGGTCTGCACCTCGCCGCACAGATAACGCTGTTTCGACAGTCGCGCCTCGAGAGCATCCAGCGTCTCGAACAGGAGCCTGACGGAAACGTCATAAGCCTCCTGCGATATCGAGTAGCCGCAGCCGTTGACGGCATTGTTCACGCCCTTGAGGACGAGGGCGTTGGTTGCGTCGATCGCGGGGCGAAGCGCCTCGGGATAGTAATCCGGTGACGGCGGGGCAATGCCGGAAAACGCGACGTTGAACATCCGGATGATCTCGGAGGATTCGTTGTTGACGACGCGGCGCGTCCTGGCGTCCCACAATGTCGGCACGGTCACACGGGTGGTGCAGGCCGGATCGGCAATCGTGTAGAGCTCGTGCAGCCATCGCACGCGCCGGTCGGTCCCCGGCACGACGTGCCCAGCCTCGCCGAACGACCAGCCCTGGCCGCCCGGTTCCTGGAAGGTGTTGGTCAGCGTCACGAGCGGTTCGAGCTTCTTGAGCGTGCGCATCAGCGTGGCGCGATGCGCCCATGGGCAGGCCACGGCGCAGTAAAGGTGATAGCGGCCGGCCTCGGCAGGAAACGCGGAGCCGGCCTCGCCCGTGATGCGGTCGCGGAAAACGGAGTCGCGCTTGAAGTAGAGCCCTTTGTCATCGTGATTGAAGAGGATGTTCTCGGCGCGCCACTTGCCGTCGATGAGCTGTCCCATTCATCCTCTCCCGCACGATTTAGCAGCAGCCTACTGTCGCCGCCTCTCCGTCAGCACCAGATAGAGCGACGCCGCCACGATCAGCGCCATGCCGGCAAAGCTCCACGGTCCGGGGATTTCGCTGAACAGCAGATAGCCGATGATCGCGGAATAGACGATGCGCGAATAGTCGAGCGGCACCAGCACCGTCGCGTCGCCCTGCGACAGGCCGTGAGTGATCATCGCTTGTCCGGAGATTCCCAGAAACCCGACCAGCACCAGGACCATCAACTCGTAGAGGTTCGGCGTCACCCACCAGATCGCGGCCGGCACGGCGGCGATCAGCGCATTCCAGAAGGCGTAGTAGAACATGATGACGCGCGTGCGCTCGGTGGTTTGCAAGCGCTTGATGCAGATCACGACGAGTCCGCCGGTGAAAGCGCCGAGCGCGCCGACGAAGACGCCGGGCTCGAACCCCGCGGTAAACGGGCGCGCATAGACCAGGATGCCGAGGAAGCCGATCAGCGCAATCCCGATCCGGTTCCAGCCCACGACCTCGCCAAGAAAGAACATCGCCAGCGGGATCATGAACAGCGGCCGCGAGAACTGAAGCGCCATCGCATCCGCCAGCAGCATGTTGGTGAGCGTCCAGAAGAAGCAGGCATTGCCGATGGCGCCGGTGGCGCCGCGGACGAAATGCATGCCAGGCCGCCTGGTGCGCAGCGCCTCCAGCGGGTCGCGCCAGCATACAGCCAGCACCAGGAAGAAGCCCACCAGCGAGCGGAAGAAGAAGATCTCCATCGCCGGAATGCGGGTGCCGAGATGCTTCACAAGCGTCGCCATCACGACCAGCGTGAGCGAGCCGAGCGACACGAGCGCAATGCCGCGCCGCGCGCCTTCCAGCGCGTCCCAGCGTGCAGCGGCCTTCGCGTAGGGAGGAAATCTGCGGAGCAAGCCCGAACCGGATGAGGTCCTGCCGCTCTTGCTCTGTTCTTGCATTCACCGACGCCTGAGGACCCGAAGCGATCTATAGCACGCATGCCGATGCGAGGTGCGCTGCAAAGTGCTCGGCTGAAGGCGCCGCATGGCTCGTCTGCATCGCGACCGTGGCACCGGGAATTGGCCGCCGGCCGAAGCTTGCCCGCCCGCGTCATTGATCAGGCGCCGGGATTCGCCTGCATTCCTTACCCCATGAACCGAAGGGAAGCGGGGCGCCGAAAGACGCCGCCGGTGCGGAACCCGCACCCCGTGCCCGCCTTGCGGACCGGGCCGGTCTCCGGTTTGCCGGAGACCACCGGCCGATAGCCGGCCGGCGCGCCACTCGGCACCACGGAGCCCGGAGACTGGCCTTGCCAATGCCCGCAACTCCAGGCCGCGCCGTCGCCCGGGACACCCTGCCTGGACCGGCAGCCAGCTGCTGGCAGGCGGCTTGTGGTCGGCCAGCCGGCGGAATTGACGAAGCCCGCCTGCTGCCGCCGCCGCGGGAAGGCACGCACCGACCCCGGCCTAACCGCAGGCCTGCCCGGTTAGACTCGCCCCAAACTGTCCTATAAAAAGAGCGCGGCCAACAAGAACACGGGGAGTGATACGCGTGGATGTCAGATACGAAGCGCCGGAGACCTTGCAGGCGGCGGTTGCGCTGCTGGCCGGGGCCAGCGGGCCGGCCCGAATCCTGGCCGGAGGCACCGATGTCATCGTGCAGATGGAAACCGATCTGATCGAGCCCGCGCTCCTGGTCGACATCAAGAAGATCCCCGAGACGCGCCAGATCACGCCGGAGGCCGGCGGCTTCCGCATTGGCGCCGCGGTACCGGGCATGGAAATCATGGGGCATGCCGGCCTGTGCAAGGCCTGGCCCGGCGTGCTCGATGGGGTGAAGCTGATCGGCTCGATCCAGGTTCGCGGCCGCGCCTCCATCGGCGGCAATCTGTGCAATGCCTCGCCCGCCGCCGATTCGGTGCCGCCGCTGATTGCCGCAGGCGCGATTGCGCGCATCGTCGGATCGAAGGGCACGCGGGAGGTTCCGGTCGAACAAATCCCGGCCGGCCCCGGCAAGACGACGCTCGCCAAGGACGAGATCATCGTCTCGTTCCTGCTGCCGCCGCGGCCGCCCCATTCCGGCGACGCCTATCAGCGCTTCACGCCGCGTACCGAGATGGACATTGCGGTGGTCGGCGTCGGCGTCAACCTCACGCTCGACAATGGCGGGACCTGCACCGCGGCGCGGGTCGCGCTCGGCGCGGTGGCTCCCACCGTGCTGCTGTCGAAGGAATGCGCCGATGCCCTGATCGGGACCAAGGTCGACGACGCTGCGCTCGAACGGCTTGCGGCCGCTGCCAGCGCCGCCTGCAAGCCGATCGACGACAAGCGCGGCACCAAGGAATACCGGATCAAGGTTGCGGGCGTGCTCGCCCGGCGCACGGCGCTCCAGGCGCTCGACGTGGCGAGGAAGAACTAGTCGATGCAGCAATCGATTGAAGACAGGCTTTTTGTTCCGCTCGTCCCCACGGGCGGGAGAGACATGCGATCAATCTGAACGGATGATGTAAATGGCCAAGAAGTACCACGTCACCACCACCGTCAATGGCGACGAATACGAATACCTGTGCGAGCCGCAGCAGACGCTGCTCGACATCCTACGCGACGAGCTGACGCTCACCGGCACCAAGGAGGGCTGCGCCACCGGCGACTGCGGCGCCTGCACCGTCATGGTCGACGGCGTGATGGTCTGCTCCTGCCTGGTGCTCGCGGTCGAGACCGACGGCTGCAAGGTCGAGACCATCGAGGGCATGGCGCAGGGCGACAAGCTGCATCCGTTGCAGCAGAAGTTCCTCGAGCTCAACGGCACCCAGTGCGGCATCTGCACGCCCGGCATTCTGATCGCGGCACGCGAGCTGCTCAAGCGCAATCCCGACCCGACCGAATCCGAAATCCGCTACTGGCTCGCCGGCAATCTGTGCCGGTGCACCGGCTATGACAAGATCATCCGCTCCGTGCAGGCGGCGGCAAAGGAAATGCGAGGAGGCTGATCATGGCGCAAGCCCATCCCATCCTGGAGAAGAGCGGCTTCAATCCGGACCGGAAGCTCAAGATCGTCGGGTCCTCGCCGGTCAAGCACGACGGCATCGACAAGGTCACCGGACGCGCGAAGTTCGGTGCCGACATGTTCCTGCCGGGCATGCTGGTCGGCAAGATCCTGCGTTCGCCGCATCCGCACGCGATTATCAAGTCGATCGACATTTCGGCGGCCGAGAAGCTGCCGGGCGTCAAGGCGGTGATCTGCCGCGACGACTTTCCAGAGATCAAGGCGGGCTCCGCCGACGGCGACATGACCCGCAACGCCATGGCGCGCGAGAAGGCGCTGTATGACGGCCATCCGGTTGCCGCGGTCGCCGCCACCAGCGAGTCGATCGCCAAGGAAGCGCTCAAGCTGATCAAGGTCGACTACGAGATTCTCCCGCATGTCATCGACCCGGTCGAGGCGATGAAGCCCGACGCGCCGATCCTGCATCCGCACCTGCGCACCAAGGGCATCAAGGACAACGACAAGGCCACCAATGTCGTCGAGCGGCACGAGCTCAACATGGGCGACGCGGCGGCTGGCTTCGCCGAGGCGGACGTGATCGTCGAGCGCGAGTTCGACACCAAGCCCATGCACCAGGGCTATATCGAGCCGCAGGCCTGCGTCGCCTCCACCACCGAGGACGGCCAGATCGACCTGTGGTGCTGCACCCAGGCGCCCTGGGTATTCCGCGACCGGCTGTCCAACATCCTCAAGATCGAGACGGCGAAAATCCGCGTTCAGCAGTCGGAGATGGGCGGCGGCTTCGGCGGCAAGACCGGCTTCTATCCGGAGCCGATCGCGATCCAGCTCTCGCGCAAGGCGAAGCGGCCGGTGAAGATCATGCTCACCCGCAACGAGGTGTTCCGCGCCACCGGCCCCGTGTCCGGCACCAAGTCGCGCATCAAGATGGGCTGCAAGAAGGACGGCACCATTACCGCGGCGGAGGCCGAGCTGATCTTCCAGACCGGCGCGTTCACGGGCTCCGCGTTCACCAATGCGCCGCAGGCGATGTTTACCCGCTATGCGCTCAAGAACGTCAAGACCACCTCGTACGAGGTGGTCTCGAACCGGCCGAAGGTGAACTCGTTCCGCGCGCCCTGCGTGCCGCAGATCGTGTTCGGGGTCGAGGGCGTGGTCGACGAGATGGCGCGCAAGATCGGCATGGACCCGATCGACTTCCGCCTGAAGAACGCCGCCGTCGAAGGCTACAAGACCATCTACGGCGACGTGTTCGGCCCGATCGGCTTCGTGCAGACGCTGGAAGCGGCGAAGAAGTGCGACCACTACACCTCGCCGGTGCCGCCCGGGCAAGGCCGCGGCGTCGCCGCCGGCTTCTGGTTCAACCGCGGCGGCGAGACCGCCGCCACGCTCAACATCGGCATCGACGGCTCGGTGACGCTCATTCTCGGCACCACCGATGTGGCGGGCTCGCGCATTTCGATCTCGATGATGGCGGCGGAGGAACTGGGCATTCCGGTCGACAAGGTGCGCGCGGTGATGGCCGACACCCATTCGCTCGGCTTCAACCGCGTCACCGCGGGCTCCCGCACCACCTTCTCTACCGGCATGGTGATCATCGATTCCGCGCGCAAGGCGATCGGCGAGCTGTGTCGGCGCGCCGCCGGCATCTGGGGCGTGTCGGAGGACGCAGTCACCTTCGAGGACGGCTTCTGCAAACCCGCGAGCGCGAATGTCGGCAATTTCGAGCCGCTGTCGATCGCGCAGATCGCCGCCAAGACCATGGCGTCGCACGGCGCCATCGCCGGTCACTCCGAGATGAACGTCACCGGCGCCGGCCCCGGCTTCGGGCTGCACATCGTCGACGTTGCCGTCGACAAGGAGACCGGCCGCGTCGACGTCAAGCGCTACACGGTGGTGGAGGATGCCGGCAAGGCGATCCACCGGCTGCAGGTCGAGGGCCAGTTCCAGGGCGGCGCGGTGCAGGGCATCGGCTGGGCGCTGAACGAGGAATACTACTACGGCGAGGACGGCCGCATGCAGAACCCGAGTTTTTTGGACTACCGCATGCCGGTCGCTTCCGACGTGCCGATGATCGACACCGAGATCGTCGAAATCCCGAACCCGCGCCACCCCTACGGGCTGCGCGGCGTCGGCGAGGTGCCGGTGGTGCCGACCATGGCGGCGATCGCCAACGCGGTCGGCCAGGTGATCGGCGTGCGCCCGCAGTCGCTGCCGATGTCGCCGCCGAAGATCCTCAAGCTGATCGAGGAGCACAAGGCGAAGAACGGCGGGTAGGTGCGAGGTAACTCGTTGGCTCACTGGACATCAGTGGATGGTGATCAACCAAGCTGACCCGAAATCGGGACAGATGGCCGCGACTAACTGACGGTTCTCCGCCTATGAGTACTCGCGACTACGAGAGGTGGATATACTGCCCGTTCTGCGGCGTAAGAAACAACGTTCCCGCATATCCGTTATCGACTGCGCCACGCTGCGGCGCCTGCCGGAAGATGTTGCCGGAACCATCGCTTACAAAGTTCTTGCGAGCTCTGATTCGCGTGGGCAAGCCAGTACTTGCGGTTGGCGCGGTGGTCGGTTCGATTTACCTTTCAAACTTGTGGTTTCCTGATGACCAACACCTGCCGTCGCCTAGACCCCCGACAAACAAGAAAGTACTAGATTTCTCAGACATTGCCCCGGTGCCGCCTCCGGGCTTTGTGCTCGATCGTCACAAATCCTTTGAAACCGCACCACCCGCATCTCCGAAGACTACCTGTAATGCCCAGGAACCTCGGCACGGCGTATACCGCGCAATGGCAGGCACGCGGTCAGCCTCTTTGGTGATCCGGACTGCCAGCGGCTCGCGTTACTTCGTAAAGCTTGTTGACGTTGACACAAATAGAGAAGCAATGACTCTATATGTCATCGGCGGTGTCCCTCTGACAGTGGACGTACCCTTGGGCACTTACGAAATCCGGTACGCCGCCGGCCAAGCTTGGTGCAACGTCACGGAGCTCTTTGGACCCCAAACGGTCTATAACAAGGCCGACCGCCGCTTTGAGTTTGACAGGGGGGTTGAATGGACCATCGAACTAGGGTCAAAACTCATTAATTCTTTCGGCCTGACAATACGATCCTGATTCGTTTTTGGAAAGGGATCGGGGTCATGCGCAGCAATCTGTTCTGGTTGAATGACGAACAGTGGAAGCGGA
>Ga0073934_10000747_pt1 | contig 88024 bp, 88 predicted proteins | sample LarsenN4metaG_FD_76834 | JGI IMG/M metagenome (GOLD analysis project Ga0073934, IMG submission 76834) | Hot spring sediment bacterial and archeal communities from British Columbia, Canada, to study Microbial Dark Matter (Phase II) - Larsen... ...
CGGCCTCCGGCGGCTGCGACGGTGATGGGAGGATTGGGAGTTCTTTGGCCATAGCTCCGACTCAAGCTCGTGAACGGACGCCCGTCACTCTATCCTGACCCGCTGCGTCCGCGCAAGCCCCCGACCGCGTCAGGCCGCTGCCCGACGCGCCCCTGGCGCGTTTTTGTGGTTGACAGGGTCAGCCCCTTTCGGTACACTCCCGCAGCGTTTGGCCGATTCCGGGCTGCTGTCGGCAACCCCGCCAGACCTTACTCCCCCGTACTTGTGCTGATTCGGCGTTGATGAGACATGCGGTTGCAGTTCACCTTTTATGGATGGTTGGGAGGTCCGTATGGGCAAGACGATGACGAAATCGCAAATCGCTGATCACCTCGCAGGCAAGGCCGGCATCACCAAGAAGAGCGCGGCACAGATTCTGGATGACCTCGCTGCCCTGGCCTATAAGGAGGCGAAGAACACGTTTGTCGTGCCGGGCATAGGCAAGCTGGTGCTGGCCAACCGGAAAGCCCGCATGGGACGCAATCCTCAGACGGGCGAGGCGATCAAGATTCCGGCCAAGCGCGTGGTGAAGTTCCGGGTCGCCAAGGCCGCCAAGGACGCCATCCTGGGCAAGCGGTGATCCGGTAGTTTTCCCGTCCTGTTCGACTTCGCAGTCCAGCACGGGGGAACGACACGCAGTCTGGTGACAGGAGACGAGGGGCCGCCCGCGTTGACGCCGTCGGCCCCCCGTGTTTTCAGGACATGAGCGGCGCCTTGGCGCGCCACGAGTGCCCGGCCCACTTCAGAACGACGGCCCCAGCCCCGTGCCGCCCGTGCCGTCATGCGCGACGAGCTTGATGGCATCCCCGTCCTGCACACGGGTGTCCTCGCTGGCGATCCGCTTGTTGACGGTAATCAAGATCTTCTTTTCTCGCATCAACTGCGACACCTGCCGCAGTGAGGCGCCTTGTCGCTGGATCAGTTGACGCACGGTCATCGGCGCGGGGAGGTCGCATGCCAGATCGCGCTCACCCTCCGCGGTCTGGAGTTGGCCCATCAATGTGATCGTGACCATCGGGGACCTCACACCCTGCCTCAGGGCAGCAGAGCGATGATGCGCACCGGCCCGCCTGTGCCGCCCCTGATTTTCATCGGCAGGGCGATGACCACCGCGCCCGTCGGCGGCAGACGGTCGAGCGACGCCACGTTTTCCAGCGCGTACACGTCGGCGCCGTTGACCACTCGGTGCGCCGGAAAGTCGCGGGAGCGGCCGGGGTCGATGCTGGCTGTGTCGATCCCGACGCCGCGCACGGCGCGCTGGAACACCAGGAACTCCGCCGCGGCCCGTGAGAAGCCGGGGAAGTGCAGCGTGTCTGCGGCGTCCGGCGTCGCACTGCCGAGATAGCGCGTCCGGTCCGGCCAATGCCGGCCCCAGCCGGTAAGCATCAGGACCAGCGTGCGTTCAGGGATCTGCCCATGGCGCAGCTCCCAGTTCTGAAGATCCTGGACCGTCAGTTCGTAATCCGGGTCGGCCGCGCACTGGGGCCGGGCGTCCACGACCACGGCCGGACCGATGAGCCGCGAGACCGGAATCTGATCCACGGTGCTTTTTCGGTCGCCGAAATGAATGGGCGCATCCATGTGGGTGCCGCCATGCTCCGATGCGGCGTAGGTGGCGGACGCGTACCAGTACCCGCCGGTTGTCAGACCCCAATCGGTCTTCTCCCACTGGAAGGGTTTGTTCTTGGGCCAATACACCGTTTCCTGATCGAAGGCGTAGGTGAGATCGAGCGCCGTCGGCGGCAGGCCGCCAGCGCAGGCGGATGGCAAGGCTCCGGTCAGCACCACAGCTCCCAAGACCGCGCCGCGGAACAGTCGGTCGGACATGGCGATCCCTCCACGATGGCTCGCAAATCGAGGCCAGAAACCTAGCAGGTCCTCCCACCGTCCGGCAACTCCACCCGCCTACGCAGAGAGCCAGGCTGCTTGGCCTTTCTAGCCAACGCCGCTTCGGCGGGCTTCGCCGAGGATATCGGAGGGGTTAGGCCCCTGAAGCGGTGGGGCTCCACTTGTCTTTCTTCAGGCCGCCCTTTATAAGAAAGCCCGGCTTGCACCACCAGCACGGACACACGATGAAGTTCATGCCTACCGCGCTCACGGACGTCATCCTCGTCGAACCGGATGTGTTCGCCGACTCCCGCGGGTTCTTTCTGGAAATGTATCACGAGCAGAAGTACGCCGCCCACGGGATCCGCGGGCCGTTCCTGCAGGACAACCTGTCCTGGTCCGTCCGCGGCACGCTGCGCGGCCTACACTACCAGTGGCCGCGCGCGCAGGGGAAGCTGGTCGCGACGTTGGAAGGGGCGGTCTTCGATGTCGCGGTCGACGTCCGGGTCGGCTCGCCGAGCTTCGGCAAGTGGGTCGGGGTCGAACTCTCCGGCGAGAACAAGCGGCAGCTCTTCATCCCGCCGGGTTTCGCGCACGGCTTCTGCGTCTTGAGCGAGACGGCGGTCGTGCTGTACAAGTGCACCGACTTCTACTCGCCGTCCGATGAACGCGGCATCATCTGGAACGACCCATCGCTCGGTATCCAGTGGCCGGTCACGCACCCGCTGCTCTCGGAGAAAGACCGGTCCTACAAGGGCGTGGCCGACATGGCTGGCGAACTGCCCGCCTACGCGAGATAGGCATCCGCTGCCTTGACGCATCGACGGCGCCTGGTGGCGAGCGGACTTCGGCGAGCTCAGCCCGCGATCGCTCGACCCAGAGGCTCTCGACGGGCGGGCTCGGCCGAGTCGTCGAGCCTTCGACGCTGCTCAGGCTCGATCCCGAGCAGGTCGAGGGATCGAAGGATTGACAAGGGCTCGTCCGCTGATGTACACAACACCGCGGCCCGGCTTGGGAGTAATGCGTATGAGAACGCGAGAGCGCGCTCAATCGCGCCACCGGGTCTTGAAGCGCTGCCGACTCTGATCCTCGGGTCGGCCCACAGACCGGAAAGGAGAACAACGCACATGAGACCTCGGATATCGAGAAGGCCTCTGCTGGCTGCCGCCACCGGGTTGCTGTGTCTGGCCGGCGCGTCCAGCAGCCAGAGCGAGGAGCCGAATCTGGCTCTTGGGCAGTTGCCGAATGTCCCGATCCCGGCGCACAACCTACAATTTGACGCCAAGGTGGAGTTGGGCAAGCTCCTGTTTTTCGATCCGCGCCTGTCGAAAGACGGCAGCATCAGTTGCGCGAGCTGTCACGTCCCGGCCGCCGGCTTTGCCGATCCGCGCCAATTCTCGCTCGGAGTCGGCGGCAAGCAAGGTGGCCGCAACGCGCCCCCGGCCCTGAACGCGGCGTTTAACCATGTCCAGTTCTGGGATGGGCGCGCGGGGTCCTTGGAAGAGCAGGCGCTTGGACCGATCCAGAATCCGATCGAGATGGCCGAAACCCTGGACAACGTGGTCAAGAAGCTCGGCAAGGTGAAGGGCTACCGGGATCGGTTCCGAGCGGTCTTCGGTGCAGAGGTCTCGGCGGAAGGCGTTGCGAAAGCGATCGCGGCATTTGAGCGAACCTTGATCTCCACCAATTCGGCCTTCGATCGGTACTCCGCGGGCGACAAGGCTGCGCTGCCCGAATCGGCTCGGCGCGGGCTGGACCTGTTTCAGGGCAAGGCCCGCTGCGTCCTCTGCCACAACGGGCCCAATTTTACGGATAACAAGTTCCATCATATCGGCGTGCCGCAGACCGGTCCTCTGAAGGAGGACCTCGGTCGTTATGCGGTGACCAAGAGGGACGCGGATCGGCATGCCTTCAAGACCCCGTCCTTGCGGAGCGTGGCGCTGACCGCCCCGTACATGCATACGGGCGCCCTCAAAACTCTGGAGGAGGTCGTGGAGTTTTACAACAAGGGCGGAGAGGCGTTGCCGGGCAAGGACCCGTTCATGACCGCGCTGAACCTGACCGACCAGGAGAAAAAGGATCTGGTGGAGTTCATGCAGAGCCTGACCGGGGACCTGAAAGCGATGGCCGCCCCCAAACTTCCCTGAGCGGAGCTCTTCTGGATCAGGCGGAGACGAAACGCCGCAGTGAACCCTTCATGCGGGAGGTGGGACGATGGAGAAGGCGTTGAAGCCTTGCGTGGCGGAAGCGATTGGGACCTTTGCGTTGTGTTTCATCGGCGCAGGCTCGATCATCAACAATGCGGGCCCGGTGGGGATTGCGCTCGCGCATGGCTGCGTGCTGGCGGTGATGATCTCGGCCATGGGCCATATCTCGGGTGGGCACTTCAACCCGGCGGTGACCATCGGCGCGCTGGTCGGCGGCAAGATTGGCGGGCAGAAGGCCGGCCTGTACATTGCCTCCCAGCTCATCGGCGCCGTGGTCGCTGGCGCCCTGCTCCGCCTCGTGTATCCGGAGGCAACCTGGCAACCGGTGCATCTTGGAACGCCCGGGCTGGCGCCGGGGGTCGGCATGGGGACCGGGATCGTCGTGGAGCTGGTCCTGACCTTCTTCCTGGTCCTGGTCGTGTACGGGACGGCGATCGATGATCGCGGGGCCTGGAAGGCCATCGCGGGGTTCGGAATCGGGTTCACAGTCCTGTGCGACATTCTGATGGGTGGCCCGATCACGGGCGCCTCGATGAATCCGGCTCGGACATTCGGACCAGGACTGGCCGCGGGGTTCTGGGCGGATCATCTCGTCTATTGGATCGGCCCGCTGGCGGGGGGAGCGCTGGCCGGGGCCGTCTATGGACGGTTTCTCATAAAACCCTAGGATTTCAGGGGCGACCTCAGGCCGGCGCCAGATCGTGGTGCCGCTCGGCGTCAAGCCTGAGCAGGGCCCGGCCGGGCTTCGGCGAGCTCGGCCGAGTCGTCGAGCCGAAGGGCGGGATCGTCGAAGGATTGACTTGCCGCCGGCGCGGCCGTATAGTTTGATGCGTTGTCGTACGAGGGCCGGGAGGCCGGCACGGCCATCGGGCTTGGCTCTATCAGGGGGAGGAAACGCATGATCACGATTACGCAGAAAGCGGAAGATAAAATCAACGAGCTGATGAAAGAGGAACAGGACGTGGTCGGCCTCCGCATTTTCGTGCGCGGCGGCGGCTGTCATGGCTATCAGTACGGAATGGCCTTCGAGAACAAGGTCGCCGACGACGATACGGTGATCGAGAAGGGTCCGGTGAAAGTCATCATGGACTCGCAGAGCGCACCCTTGCTTAACGGGGCCGAGGTGGACTACGTGGACAGCCTGCAGGGGTCCGGGTTTTCGATCAAGAATCCGCAGGCGAAGACCACCTGCGGGTGCGGCAGCTCGTTCAGCGCCTAAACGCTCGGGCCGGCCTTGGTGCCGGTCGGTCGATGCACAGGGCCGGGATTCTCCGTCGAACGGCGGGGGGAGTTCCGGCCCTTTGTCTATCCGAAGGGTCTTCGGTGCGAGAAGTCCAGCTCACCAAGCGCGTCGAATTTGCCGCCGCCCACCGCTACCATAACGATGCCTGGGATGCGGCCAGAAATCGCCTCGTCTTCGGCGCCTGCAACAACGAGCACGGACACGGTCACAATTATGTGCTCGAGGTGACGGTCGCCGGGCCGGTGGACGAGCGCAACGGGATGGTGGTCAACCTGTATGACCTCAAGCGCGTGCTCCTCGAGGTGCTGGAAGAGTTCGACCACAAGCACCTCAACCTCGATACGCCCTACTTTCATCAGGACATTCCCACGAGCGAGAACCTCGCGCACGTCCTGTGGCGCATTCTGGAGCGCCGCCCCGAGATCGGCCGGTTGCAGCGGGTTCGGCTGTATGAGGACGAGGATCTGTACGCAGAGGTGACCCCGGAGCTGATTCTGGCGGGTCGGGCCGGCCGCAAGCAGGCCAGCCTGACCCGGCGTTACCCGTTCACGGCGGCCCATTGCGTGAGGAGCGCGCGCCTCTCCGAGGCGCACAACCGGTTGCTGTTCGGTCCGTGCGATGGACCGGAAGCGCACGGCCACAACTATGTGCTGGAGGTGACGGTGTGCGGCGAGGTGGGTCGGGAGACCGGGATGGTCACCGATATCGGCGCGTTGGATCGGCTCGTGCGGGAGACGATCGTGGGACTATGGGACCGGCGCGACGTGAGCCGCCTGCCCCAGTTTGCAGGCACGGCGGCGACCGGGGAAACGCTGGCCCACTTCGCCTGGGAGGCGCTGGAGAAGCGGGTGCCAGCCGGCACGCTGGAGCGCATTCGCCTCTATGAGACTCAGGATACCTACTATGACGTCGAGGCTCCGAGCGAGCGGCGTGCCAGTTAGTGCCGGGCGAGGGATATAGAGGGATAGGGGATATAGGGGACCGGACTTACCGAGAAGGCTGTCGGCTCAAGAGATGGTCATTGATCAAGGCGGCGAGTTCGCCGGCCTCCACCTTGCCCTCACGGGTGAGCAAGAGAGTGCCGTGTGAAAACAGGTGCGTGGTGGGATAGGTCTCGAACTGATGCCGCTTCTTGATGTCGCGGCACCGGCCGGGGACGTGCATCTTGGCCTTGCCGACCCGGACGTCCGTGAACCGCGCGGCCACCTCGGCCAGGATCGGATCGTAGGCGTTGCAGGGCTCGCAGGACGCGATTCCGTACGCGACGACGGAGGCCGGCGCCTGGACGAATCCCGCGTAATTCTCGTCGCTGACGTCTTCGACGGTTCCCGCCATCGCTTTTCTCAGTGCTAAGGGGTGAGTGCCCGCCACAGCCTGGCCGCAGGCGGGCACTCAGTCCTGTAACTCAGCTCAGCTTCTTCAGAGCCTCCAGAATCTCCTTGTCATCCCGCGCAGTCTTGATCTCCTGCACTTTGACGTAGGCGACCTTCCCGTTCTTGTCTACGATCACGGTGGCCCGTTTCGCACAGTTCAGCGGCTCGAAATACAGGCCATAAGCCTTGGAGACTGACCGGTGCATGTCCGCCAGGAGCCGGTGCTTGAGGCCCAGCGCATCGGCCCAGGCTTTGTGGGAGAAGAAACTGTCGGTGCTGATGCCGAACACCTCGGCGTTCGCGGACTGGAAGCTGGGAAAATCGTCCGTCAGGCACTTGTTCTCGTTCGTGCAGACCGGGCTCCAGTCCAGCGGGTAAAACGCGAGCACGACGTTTTTCTTGCCGCGATACTCGCTGAGCTTGACGTCCTTCTGGTCCTGGTCCTTCAGCGTGAAATCCGGCGCAGTATCCCCGACTTTTATCTCTGCGGCGACATCGGTTGCCATTCTCGACCTCCCTTTCACTGGTTGAGCGGATTGATGTGGCGATTGCGGATTCGCCGAGTTTTCTCTGGTAACACGGCTCTGAAAAGTTTGTCAACGGGCCAGAAGACCTAGGTGCAAGTATTGGATTCAGTGCAGGATTTTCCTTGCCGCGGCCTCAGAGCGTCTCAGCCCAGACGATCTCGCGATAGCCGACGGGCGTGCCGGTGGACGAGTCGGTGCGATAACGCACAACCTGCACAGAGAGCCCCAGGCTCGGGAACCGCATCTCCTCTCCCACCTTCGGACAGCGGCCCAGGAGGAGGACCGCTTCCGCGATGTCGCCGAGCGTCCGGGTTACCGGTGGAGCCGGGAGCCCGATCGGCCGGTAGGTCTCCAGCTCGTCGAGCGCGAACTTCGCCAAGCCCTTCGTATAGAACCGCTCTTGCCGCAGGTCGGGTGCCTCGCCATGCTCGACGAGCACATGATCCAGCGGGCGGAACTCGGCCAGCGGCCGGTCCTGCCAGTCGGACGGGTTCAGGTACGCGCCGGTCACGATGTCATAGGCGGTGCCTTCCGTGAGGAGCGTCAGACCGCGAGACAGGCGCGCGGCGTGGAGGACGAGAGCAGGTTTGGATTGGGGCACGCCGATGACCGGCAGCACCAGCGCCGCGGCGCGATGGCTCCAGTTCAGGCTCCTGGCCCACTGCTCCGCTTCGTCGCTCCGAAGCGGTAGACAGAGCCCGGCGCTCCAGGGCCCATGGCTGAGGGTGACGAGTGCAGGCGAGACGCCGGGCGGACCGGGGACATGCTTCAAGGGTCCCCCGTATTCCCGGTCGAACCAGAGCGTCAGATCGGTCAGGGATGGATCATCGAATGAATAGCCGATGACGTACGCCGGGCGTCCTGGCGAAGAAACCTTGGGTGCTTTGCGGCGGATCTTCATGCGGGGCGGGTAGGCGGTGGTGGAATAAGATGACGATTATTCGAACGCTCGGGCGAAGAAACGAACCGGGGTCGTCCCTTGCGGGACGACCCCGGTGCTTGGACCGAACCGCTTACCAGCGGGACGCGGCCCACTCGCGCTTGGGCTGAGGCCGGGCCTCATCCACCACGAGCGTGCGCTGTTCCAGCTTGGTGCCGTTCAACGCCTCGATGGCGCGACGCGCGTCTTCCTGGGTCGCCATTTCGACGAACCCGAATCCGCGTGACCGGCCGGTGACCTTGTCCATGATCACCTGCGCGACTGCGACCGACCCATGTTGTGAAAACAGGTCGGTCAGCTCCGCCTCGGTCGTTGAATAGGGAAGGCTCCCCACATACAGCTTGGTACTCACAGTACCTCCTTGGATTGTTTAGACAGGGCGAGGAAATCAGGGAACGAGAAGGGCGAATCGTGCAGGTGCGATGGGTCAGGCGCGCCGAACGGTCGGTCCGATCAAGCTTCCGCGTCTCTCTACCTCTATCACGTTCAGGTCCAGAGTTAAGACAGCTGCGGCTTCGCCGGACCCCTGCCCGAAACCGCAGGTTGCACTCTACCAGTTCGCCGACCCGATTACAAGCCCCGCTCAAAAAAAAGGTCAGCCTGCCGCGGCGCGGTCCTTCCTCGCCTTGCGACGCTCCTCCGGATCGAGCAGGCGCTTGCGAAGGCGCAGGCTGGTCGGCGTCACTTCGATCAACTCGTCGGGGCCGATGTATTCCATCGCGAACTCTAGTGTCACCTGCCGCGGCGGCGTGAGGATCAAGGCCTCGTCCGCACCGGAGGCACGCATGTTCGTGAGGTGTTTGGTCTTGCAGACGTTCACGTCGAGATCGTCGGACCGGCTGTTCTCGCCGACCACCATGCCCCGATACACTTCGATCCCCGGCCCGATGAACAAGGTGCCACGTTCCTGGGTCATGTGGAGGGCATAGGCGGTGCTGGTGCCGGGCTCGACGGCGACGAGCGAGCCGTGTTGCCCGGCCTCAAGCGCGCGCGGATCGGCCGGCTCGTAGGCGGCAAATACGTGGTGCAGCATCACGGTCCCGCGGGTCTTGGCCATCAGCGCGTTTTTCAAGCCGATCACGCCGCGCGTCGGGATGTGGTACTCGAGATGGATCTCGCTGCTGCCCAGTTCACTGTGGATCAGCTTCATGTGGCGAAGCTGGCCGGCGCGGCCGCCCACTTCCTCGATCACCGTGCCCTGGTAGTCTGCCGGGACGGTGACCGTGAGCTCCTCATAGGGCTCCAGCACCACCCCATTGTCCCTCCGCAGAATCACCTCCGGTTGGGAGACCTGCAGCTCGTAGCCCTCGCGCCGCATCTGCTCGATCAGCACCGCGAGGTGCAGCTCGCCGCGACCGGCGACGAGGAACCGATCCGGGCTGTCGGTTTCCTGGACCCGCAGGGAGACGTTGGTTTCGAGCTCCTTGAACAGACGTTCGCGCAGGTGGCGGGAGGTGAGGTACTTGCCCTCACGCCCGGCGAACGGGCTCATGTTCACGCCGAGCGTCATCTGCACGGTCGGCTCGTCGATGCGCACGGGCGGCAGGGGCATCGGCCGCTCGGGGTCGGTGATGGTGTCGCCGATGCCGATCTCGGGCAGGCCGGCCACCGCGACGATTTCGCCGGCGTCCGCCCGCTCCACGACCAGTCGGTCCAGACCGGCAAACACGGTCAAATCGGTGGCCTTGCCGGCGACATGCGAGCCATCCGGCCTGATGTGGACGAGCGGCTGGCGTCGGACGATGGACCCGGATTGAATCTTGCCGATGCCCATCTTGCCCTTGTAGGAATCGTACGCCAGCGCCAGGACGAGTAGCTGCAGCGGCCGGTCGCTGTTGATCGTGGGCGCGGGGATCCGCTCCAGAATCGTGTCCAGGAGGGGGGCGATGTCCGTCCCCGGCGTCTTCATGTCCAGGGTCGCCGTGCCGTTGATCGCCGACGTATAGACGATCGGGAAGTCGAGCTGTGCGTCGGTCGCGCCGAGCTGGACGAACAGGTCGAAGGTGCGGTTCAGGACGTCGTCCACGACGGCATCCGGGCGGTCGATCTTGTTGATCACCACTATGGCCTTGTGCCCCAGCGCGAGCGCCTTCCGCAGCACGAAGGTCGTCTGCGGCATGGGGCCCTCCTTGGCGTCCACGAGCAGCAGCACGCCGTCCACCATACGCAGCGTCCGCTCCACTTCGCCGCCGAAATCGGCGTGCCCGGGCGTGTCCACCAAATTGATCTTCACGCCCTTGTGGGTGACGCTGGCGTTCTTGGCGCGGATCGTGATGCCGCGCTCGCGCTCCTGGTCCATGGAGTCCAGGATCCGCTCGCCCATCTCGTCGATCTTGCGGTGCACATGCGTCTGGCGCAGCAGCGCGTCCACGAGGGTGGTCTTCCCATGGTCCACGTGCGCGATGATCGCGATGTTCCGGATATCGGCCCGCCGGCCGGCTGAGGCAGGCCCATCGTGGCGGGAGGAGGGAAGAGTGCTCTGCTGGCTCATGCTGTGTTTGCTGCTAAAGGAAACCTGGACACAAAAAAAGACGCCGCAGTTACCGGCGTCGTGAATGCATGATACCCGATAGCCTGCGGAGAGACAAGAGTAAGGGAGACATGCCGAGGGCGGGTTACGAATACCTCCCTTGCGCCCGCTCGATCCCCCGCCGCAGCCGGGCGAGCGTGCGCTCGCGCCCGAGCAATTCCATCACCTCGAAGATGCCCGGGCTGGCCGCCCGCCCTGTGAGCGCCACGCGGACCGGCTGCGCGAGCTGACCCATCTTCATCCCGTGTGCTTCGACCATCGTGTGGAACAGGGCCTCGAGCGACGCCCGTGAAAAGTCCGCCAGCGCGTCGACCCGGTCCGTCAGTTGCGTCAGCATCGGCGCGCTCGCGGGGGTGAGGTGCTTCTGCGCCGCAGCGTCCTCGAAGGTGACCGCCTCGGTCAGATACGGCCGAGCCAGCTCCGCCATTTCCACGAGCGTGCGCGAGCGCTCCTGCAGCGCCGTGACCAGCAGCTGCCGCCATTCCGGGGAACAGGCTCGTGCCGCTCCCCCCAACCCGATCTGATCCAGGAACGGCAGCAGCAGCTCGGCGAGTCGTTTCACATCCCCATGGTGGATGTACTGGGCGTTCACCCACAGCAGCTTATCCGGACTGAACACCGCCGCGGACTTTTGCACATGCTCGAACGTAAACTTCTCGATCAACTCCGGCACCGAGAAGATTTCCTGATCCCCATATGACCAGCCGAGCCGGACCAGGTAATTGATCATCGCCTCGGGTAGATACCCTAGTTCCCGGTAGGCGAGAATCGACGTCGCGCCATGACGTTTTGAGAGCTTCGTCTTGTCCGCGCCCATGATCATCGACAGATGCCCGAAGGTCGGTACCGGAAATCCGAGGGCCCGGAACAATGGAATCTGCCGTGGGGTGTTGTTCAGATGGTCATCACCCCGGACCACGTGCGTAATGCCCATCAGCGCATCATCCACCACGACGGAGAAGTTATAGGTCGGATAGCCGTTCGAGCGCAGGATGATCAGGTCGTCCAGCACACTGTTGTCGAACACGACCCGGCCCTTGACCAGGTCGTCGATCACTGTCTGGCCTTCCTGCTGGGCTTTGAAGCGCAGCGCCGCCTCACCGGTCGGGTGGACGATCCCCTTGTCGCGACAGCGGCCGTCATACTTGAACGTGAGACCTTTGGCCTGCGCATCCTTGCGCCGGGCTTCCAGCTCCTCCGCCGGGCAGACGCACCAATAGGCCTGGTGCTGCTCGAGCAGCTTCATGGCGTGCTGGCGATACAGGTCCATGCGCTCGGTCTGGCGGTACGGACCCTCGTCCCAGTCCAGCCCGACCCATCGCATACCTTCGATGATGGTCCGGATGGCCTCCTCGGTGGACCGGCTCTGGTCCGTGTCCTCGATGCGGAGGATGAACTTGCCGCCCTCGTGGCGGGCGAACAACCAATTGAAAAGCGCCGTGCGGACCCCACCGATGTGCAGGTACCCGGTCGGGCTGGGCGCAAATCGGACTCGAACTTCGCTCATCGCAAGTGCTGGTCAACGTGTGACGAGAATCATCACCGGCCTGTACAGCGCGCCCTTCTATAACATGCGTCTCCCCGAGTGTAAAGGCGCCACTGGCTGGCCCGGTGCGGCGGCCTTCTGATATATGAGGAGGCAGCAAGCCTGAGACTCGTAGGAGGCCGACGAGGTTTGCATGCCGGAACCGACGCAGCGCGCCACCGTGCTCCGCTTTCGGGACCTGACGCCATCCGTGCGGGAACTCGTCCTCGGTCCACAGCAGCGGAAGGTGTCCTTCGCACCGGGGCAGTGGGTGTCCCTCAGGCTCCCGATCGGTGAACGGCCGCCGCTCACCCGCGCGTACACCATGTCCGAGCCGGAATCCCTCGCGGGCGAGCTGGTCCTGGTGTTCGACCGGGTCCCTCACGGGCGCGGCTCACAGTACCTGTACACGCTGAAGACCGGCGACGTCCTCGAGCTCGCCGGGCCCTACGGAACATTCATCCCCCCCGAACCGCTGACAAAGGATCTCCTGCTTGTCGGTCGCTATACGGGGCTCGTGCCGTTCCACTGCATGATCCGCGCCCTGCTGGCCCGCCCGCCGGCGCGCATGATCATCCTGCTCGCCTCAGCGCCGAGCGCCATCGAGCAACTCTATCATGAGGAGTTCACCGCGCTCGCCGCCGCGCACGCGACGTTTCGGTATGTATCGCTGGTGGAGCGTGACGAGGCCGGATCGGTGGTCAACCGTGAGCAGGTGATTGAGGCGCTGGCTGCACTGGGCGGCGAGGGGCCGGATGTCGTGCCGATGATCTGTGGGATCAGATCCTTCGTGCGCCCGCTGCGGGAGTATTTCACGGCGCGCGGCTTCCCTCGGCGGGCGGTGCGAGTGGAGACGTACGACTGACTCAGTGTCCTTCCTTGACGATGTTTTTGTTGAGCGCCGGGATCTCGACGACCAGATCCATGGTCCCGTTCGGCACGCACTGGCAGCCCAGCCGTGACTGGAGCGTGAGGCCGGGCGCTTCTTCGAGCTGGTCGCCCTCGTCGTCCGTCTCTTCATTACAGGATGGCAGCCCCTGCTTCACGATCACATGACAGGTCGAGCAGGCGCAGACCCCGCCGCAGGCATGGTCTAGTTCGACGCCGTTCCCAAGCGCAATGTCCAGGATGCTGCCCGGCAGGCCGGTCTCTCCATACGGAATGTTCTGTGGATCGACCTCGACCTTCTTCACGCTCTGGTCCGGCATGATGAAGGTGACCGTGTAGGTCTTGGTCGGTAGCTCGACTGCGGCCTTCTCAATATATGGATTCGTCCCCCCCATTAGACCCTCTTCCTTCTAACGCCCTGGTCACCCAGACAGTACCATACGGGCTTTCGGGAGTGCACCAATTATTTTACCTCGTAACTTATTGTAAAACAAAGGTCAGTTTATTGTTGACACAGATGGAACTCGAATGGTAGCTTAAGTCCGACTGAAATGATCGGCGATCAGAATAGTCCCCGATTGAGGTAGTCGGAGGATCAGGTGCTAAAGCTCTCGAAGAAAGCGGATTATGCCCTCATGGCCGTGCAATATATGGCTGCCACGAAGCTGGGCACGACCGCGCGTGAACGGCTCACCAACACCAAAGAGATCGCAGAGGAATATCGCATCCCGGCCGAGCTCCTTGCCAAGGTGCTGCAGACGCTCGCCAAACACGGGATCGTCGAGAGCCAGAATGGACCGAAAGGGGGCTACCTGCTGGCCCGGAACGCCAACCAGATCACGATCGCGCAAGTGCTGGAAGCGATCGAAGGACCGCTCGGCATCACCGAATGTTATCACGAGGGGACTAGCTCGACCTGCTCCCAGCTCGAGCACTGTAATATCCGCACCCCGCTCTTGAAAGTCCAGCACAGTATTTACCAGTTGTTGAACAGCATGACCGTCGAAGACATGAGGGGCGGGACGCCGCTGATCACCGTCCAGTCGTTGACAACCGCGCAAGGAGTGGAGCGATGAAATTGCCCATCTATTTGGATAATCACGCGACGACTCCCATGGACCCGAGGGTCCTGGAAGCGATGCTGCCCTATTTCACGGAGAAGTTCGGGAACGCGGCCAGCCGCAATCACGCCTTCGGCTGGGAGGCGGAGGAAGCGGTCGAGCAGGCGCGCAAACAGATTGCGCGGCTGATCCACGCCGATCCCAAGGAGATCGTGTTCACCAGCGGCGCGACCGAAGCGGACAATCTGGCGATCAAGGGCGTGATGGAGATGTACCGCGAGAAAGGCGATCATCTCATCACCTCCGTCACCGAGCACCGGGCGGTCCTGGACACCGCGAAGGCCCTGGAGGCCAAGAAGCTGCTCCGCGTGACGTACCTCCCGGTGGACAAGCACGGAATGGTCAACCCCGAGGATGTTCGGAAGGCGATCACGGACAAGACGATCCTGATCTCGATCATGTTCGCGAACAACGAGATCGGGACGATCAACCCGGTCAAGGAGATCGGAAAGATCGCCAAGGAGAAGGGCGTGCTCTTCCATTGCGACGCCACGCAGGGGGTCGGCAAGGTTCCGGTGAACGTGCAGGAGATGGGCATCGACCTGATGTCCTTCACCGCGCACAAGATTTACGGCCCGAAGGGGGTTGGCGCGCTGTACGTGCGGAAGAAGGCGCCTCGTGTTCGGCTCGTTGCGCAGATGGACGGGGGCGGCCACGAGCGCGGCATGCGGTCCGGCACGCTGCCCGTGCCGTTGATCGTCGGCTTCGGCAAGGCCTGCGAGCTGTGTGAGCAGGAGATGGCGCCCGAAGCCGCCCGCTTGGCGGCGCTGCGGGATCGGCTGCAGGAGGGCATCATGAAGGGGCTCGATGAGGTCTATCTCAACGGGCACCCGACGCAGCGGCTGCCGCACAATCTGAACGTGTCCTTCGCCTATGTCGAAGGCGAGAGTCTGCTGATGGGCGTGAAGGAGATCGCGCTGTCGTCGGGATCGGCGTGTACCTCGGCGACCCTGGAGCCGTCCTACGTCCTCCGGGCATTGGGCGTGGGCTCGGACCTGGCCCATTCCTCGATCCGGTTCGGCCTTGGGCGGTTCAACACGCCGGAGGAAGTGGAGTTCACCATCAAGCGGATCATCGACACGGTTACGCGCCTGCGCGAGATGTCCCCCTTATACGAGATGGCGAAAGAGGGGGTGGATCTGAAAACCGTACAATGGACCGTCCATTAACGACACGCGGCACCTGACGGAACAGGGAGGGCATCATGGCATACAGCGACAAGGTCGTGGATCACTACAATAACCCGCGCAACATCGGGAGTCTTCCAAAGGAGGACCCGGACGTCGGCACCGGCATGGTGGGCGCGCCTGAGTGCGGTGACGTGATGAAGCTCCAGATCAAGGTCAAAGATGAGACGATCGTGGACGCCAAGTTCAAGACCTTCGGCTGCGGCTCTGCGATCGCCAGCTCAAGCCTGGCCACGGAGTGGCTCAAGGGCAAGACGTTACAGGAAGCCCAGAAAATCAAGAACACGGACATCGTCCAGGAGCTGAACCTGCCGCCGGTGAAGATTCACTGCTCGGTGCTGGCGGAGGATGCGATCAAGGCCGCACTGGCTGATTACAGGAAGAAAGCCGGGAAGGGCGAATAGCCGGGGCGAGGGCCCGGTCACGCGAAGAGGGAGGCATCATGGACACGACGGAGACGAACGCAGCGCCGGCCATCACGTTGACCGAGGCGGCGATCAAGGAAGTGAAACGTCTGATGAACGTGCAGGGGCTGACTGAGGGCGGCCTGCGCCTCGGCGTGAAGGGCGGCGGCTGCTCGGGGCTGACCTACACCCTGAATTTCGATGACAAGATCAGCCAGTACGATACGGTACACGAGGTGGAGGGCGTCAAGGTGATCATCGATGCCAAGAGCGCCATCTACCTGCAGGGCACCCAGCTCGACTTTCACAAGGACCTCACCGGCGGAGGATTCAAGTTCGTGAATCCCAACGCGCAGAAAACCTGCGGCTGCGGGGAATCGTTCTCGGCTTGATACATCGCTACGAGCCAACAGCGAACAGCGAGTAGCTGGAAGCGACAGGGATCTGCTGTTTACTGTGAGCTACTCGGTATTCGCCTGTTTAGGACTTCTTCCTGAGGATCGAATCGATATGGACCAGACCGGCAAGACATCCGCCGGACGCACCGAGCTCCAGATGGCCCGGAGCATGTGCTGGCACTGCCAGTCGGAGATCAATGGAGAGTACTTCTGCGAGAAGTGTGTGAAGGTCCAGCCCTTGTCGAAGGAGCTCGACTACTTCACCTGCTTTGGCCTGCCGCGGCACCTGAAGATCGATCTGCTGGCGCTGGAAGCCAAGTTCTACGAGCTCAGCCGGGCCTTCCATCCCGATTTTTATCAGAACACGAGCGAAAGCGAGCAGAGTATCAGCCTCGGGAACGCCGCGCTCTTGAACACGGCGTACCACACGCTTCGCGATCCGATCCAGCGGGCCGAGTACCTGCTCCACTTGGAAGCCGGCTCAGCCAAGGACATCCGCACCGCTCCGCCGGCCGACCTGTTCGAGGAGATTCTCGAGTTGCAGGAAAACCTGGAGGAATTCCGCTCGCTCTCGCCGGACGCGGAGCCGGACAAGCATGCTCGGCTCCGGGCTCGGCTTGAGGCCGAGCGGGAGAACCTGGAGCGGCGCCAGCAGGCAATGGACGGGAACCTGAACGAGCTGTTCCTGCGGTGGGACATCCTGCAAGCACGCGCGGACGCCACTAAAGCTCTCACCCCCAGCAAGCAGGCCGTGCTCAAGGACATGCGGGACCTGCTCTCCCACCGGACCTACCTCCGGAACATCTTGGACGATCTGGTGACTACCCTGGAGGCGGGAAAGGGCCACGAGACGCATGAGTCGCATCGTCGGCATTGATCTCGGCACGACCAACTCCCTGATCGCCTATATGGACCACGGCGCCCCGCGCGTCATCCCAGGGCGCGGGGGGCGCACGTTGGTCCCGTCCGTCGTCGCGATGACCGACAACGGGCTGATCGTGGGGGATCCCGCCAAGGAGTACCTCGTGCGCGATCCCGCGCGCACGATCTATTCCGTCAAGCGGTTCATGGGCAAGAGCCTGGAGGACGTGGCCGAGGAACTGAAGTATTTCCCGTACCGGCTGCATGAGCAGGGTGGGGTGATCCGGATGCAGATCGGCGAGAAATCGTATTCCCCGCCCCAGATCTCGGCCATGATCCTCAAGGAGCTGAAGCTGCGGGCCGAAGCGCATCTCGGCGAGGAGATCCGCCGGGTCGTGATCACCGTCCCCGCCTACTTTAACGACAGTCAGCGACAGGCGACGAAAGACGCCGGCATGATCGCGGGCCTCGACGTCCTGCGGATCATCAACGAGCCGACCGCCGCCTCGCTGGCGTACGGGCTGGAGAAGCGGACGCAGGGCATCATCGCCGTCTACGATCTCGGCGGAGGCACGTTCGACATCTCGATCCTGAAGCTGAAGGACGGCATCTTCGAGGTGCTCGCCACCAACGGCAACACCCATCTCGGGGGTGACGATTTCGACCGCCGGGTCGCCGACCAGGTTCTGACAGAGATCCGGAGCCGGCGCGGCGTGGACCTGACCGGGTCCCCCGATTCGCTACAGGCTGTTCGGCTGGAGGCGGAACGCGTGAAGATCCGCTTGTCGGACGAACTCAAGACCACGGCCGTGATCGAGCTGCCAGACGGCAAGGGAGCGCACCGCGTCGAGGTGACGCGCGACCAGTTGGAATCATGGACCGGGGACCTCGTCGAGGACACGCTCGGGCCCTGCCGCCTTGCGCTCAAGGACGCGGGGCTCGATCCCGCCGAGATCGATGAAGTGGTGCTCGTCGGCGGCGCCACCCGCATGCCCCTGGTCCGGCAGCGCGTGCAGGAGCTGTTCGGAAAGGTACCGCACAGTGAGCTGAATCCTGACGAGGTGGTGGCGCTGGGCGCGGCTGTCCAGGCCGATATCCTGAGCGGGAGCACCAAGGACCTGCTACTGCTCGACGTGACGCCGCTGTCCTTAGGCATCGAGACCATGGGCGGCGTGATGAGCCCGGTGATCCGCCGGAACACCACGATTCCCGCCAGCGCCAAAGAAATGTTCACGACCTACGTGGACGGCCAGACCTCTGTGGACATTCATGTGCTGCAAGGCGAGCGCGAGCTGGCGAAGGACAATCGGAGCCTGGCGCGATTCCAGTTGAAACTCCCGCCGCTGCCGGCGGGCGTCCCGCGGATCGAGGTGACGTTCCTCCTTGACGCCAACGGAATCCTGAACGTCACGGCGCACGACGTCCGCACCGGGCTGAGCCAGACCGTGGCGGTCAAGCCCTCCTATGGCCTGAGCGATGAGGAAGTCGAGCGGATGATCAGAGAGTCGTTCAAGTTCGCGGCGGAGGACCTGAAGGCGCGACAGCTCATCGAGGCCCGGACGGAAGCCGACGCGATTCTGCATGCAACCGAAAAGGCTTTGCGGTTCGGCGGACACCTGATCGGTGCTGAGGAGACCGCGCGCATCCACGCGGCCCTTGCGGCCCTGCAACGGGCCAAGGCCGGCGAAGATCACCGGGCGATCCGCGCCAAGATCACAGAGGTCGAGCAGGTGACGCACCATCTCGCCGAAGTGTTGATGGACAGCTCGCTCAAGGAGGCGCTGCAGCATAAGAAGCTGTCCGAACTCCCATAACAGCGAACAGCGAATAGCGAGTAGCGAACAGCTCTGAGTTCTAGGCTATTGGCTATTTGCTATTCGCTACCGGCTAAGGAGCTAGTATGGACCTGGCGTGGAAGGATACCGAAGAGATCGCCCTCCGGCTCCATGCGGAGCATCCGGAGACCGATCCGCTGACCGTGCGGTTCACCGACATGCACGCGTGGATTACGGCCTTGCCGGAGTTCAGAGACGATCCGAAGAAATCAAACGAGAAGATTTTGGAGGCCATTCAGATGGCCTGGCTGGAAGAATACAGAGAGGCACACTCCTGATCGGCTCGGGACCTCCTACCGACGGTTGCTCCCTTCATCGACCTCCTTCCGCATTCGGCTACGGGCCCCTCGTTCGGCCCGTTGAGCTGGTCTTGTCTGGTGAGTGTGCTCTGGTCAGTCCGTTGAGCCGGTTGTGCCCGTTCACGGACTCGACGGTAGGGGCGCGAAAGCCGGTGGGGGAGCCGGGACCGGGGCCGGCTGCGCGCCGGCTCCGCTCGCGCTGGGCGGCGTGGGCGCAGGCGCCGGCGGGGGCACCTCGGGGATCTCATCGAGCTTGTAGAAATCGCCCGGCGCAATCTGCGGGGAGGGTGTGTCCTTGGGCTCGGTCCCCTTGGCAAAAATCTCCACCGTGCCCTGTTCCTCCTGCTCCGCGGCGAGCAAGCCCGTCGCCGGATCCACTTTCACGTACGTCACGCCCTCGGGAATCTCGAACGGCTCGACCGGCAGCGACTGGAGCGCCTGCTGCATGAAGTCAATCCAGATCGGCAGGGCAGCGTGCGCGCCGGACTCGGTTTCGCCCAGCGTGCGCAGGTCGTCGAATCCCACCCAGACGCCGGCCACGAGATTCGGCGTATAACCGATGAACCAGGCGTCCGTGAAGTCGTTGGTCGTGCCGGTCTTGCCCGCCACGGGCCGCTCGATCACGCGTGCCTGAATTCCCGTCCCCTGCTGGATGACATCCTCCAGCATGTTGGTGATCATGTAGGCGGTTTCCTTGGAGATGACCTGCCGCGGTTCGAACAGGTTGTGCTCCAACAGGCTCCCGGCCGCGTCCTGCACGGCCGCGACCGCATAGGGCTCGATGCGCATGCCCTGATTGGCGAACACGCCGTAGGCGGACACCAGCTCCAGGAGCGACAGGCTGGAGGAGCCGAGTGCCAACGACAGGTCCTGATTCAACGGGCTGGCAATCCCCACCGTACGCGCGAACTCTACGACGTTGCGGATGCCGATCCGGTCCAGCAAGCGGACCGTCGCGAGGTTGCGCGAGTGAATCAGCGCGTCACGGAGATTGGTGACGCCGTGGAATCGCTTCTCATAATTCTCCGGCTTCCAGATCTTCTCCTGTTCTTCGTCTTCGTAGACGACCGGCGCATCGAGCACGGGCGTCGCCGGGCTGAGGCCCGTGTTCAAGGCAGTCGCATAAATCATCGGCTTGAACGCGGACCCCGGCTGCCGGTGCGCCAGCACGGCCCGGTTGTACTCGCTGCGGGCGAAATCATACCCGCCGACCATGGCGCGGATCGCGCCGTTCCGCGGGTCGATGGCCACCAGCGCGCCTTCCACCACCGGTGTCTGCTCGAGGACGAACTGCGCGGTCTGGCCGTCGAGCTTCTTCACGCCGACCTCGATCACGTCTCCGGGCTTGAGCAGCGCCTTCACGTTTGGCACGACCGTGAAATCCTTCATGGGGTCCCGCCCGCGGAGGCGTCGCTTGGCCCAAGCCATGTCATCGAAGGCCAGCTTGCCTTCGAGTCCTGCGGCAAGCACGACCACATGGTCGCGGCCGATCTTCGTCACCACCCCTTTCAGGATGTCGCCCTCGCGCGGCGGCTTGGCCGGCCCGGCGGGCGTTGCATCCGCGAGGGCGGCTGTCTCCTTGTGCTCCAGCGGGCCCCGCCAGCCCTGCCGTTTGTCGAGCACCCGAAGGCCGTGGAGCAGTGCGGCTTCCGCGGCCTTCTGCATCTCGATATTCAGCGTGGTGAAAACCTCCAGCACGCCTTTGTACACCAGCGTCTCCCCGTATTTGGCCATCAACTGCTGGCGCACGTGCTCGACGTAATACGGCGCGAGCTGCTCGCCGGCGGACTTACGGAACGTCAATTGTTCGGCCACCGCCGCATCCCACTCCTCTTCCGTGATGAACCCGGCTTCTTTCATCCGGTCCAGCACGTGTTCCTGCCGCTTCTTGGCTCGGTCGGGGTACCGATACGGCGAATAATTGTTCGGGGACTTCGGCAGGCCGGCGAGGAAGCCTGCTTCCGCGAGCGTCAGCTCGCCGATCTGCTTGCCGAAGTAGGTCTGCGCCGCCGCCGCGACGCCATAGGCGCCCTGGCCGAAATAAATCTGGTTCAGGTACATCTCAAGGATCTGTTCCTTGCTGAGCACCAGCTCCATCTTGTAGGCCAGGATCAGTTCCTTGAACTTGCGGGAGTAGGTGCGCTCCGGCGAGAGGAACAACGACCGGGCGAGCTGCTGCGTGATGGTGCTCGCGCCTTCGACCTTGCCTCCGCGACGCAGGTTGGTCCACATGGCGCGCACGATGCCGATCACGTCGAGACCCGGATGCTCGAAGAACCGGGCGTCTTCCACGGCAATCACCGCGTGGATCAGCACCTGCGGTACGTCCGCAATCGGGATCAGGGTCCGCCGCTCGACATAGAACTGGCCAATGAGCCGGCGGTCGTCGGCGTAGACCCGCGTGGTCTGGCTCGGTTGGTGCCCCTGCAACAGATCCAGCGACGGCAGGTCCTGGGAGATGTACCACACCGCCCCCACCGCGCCACCACTGATCAGAGTGGCGGCGGAGAGGCCGACGACGAGCAGGATTTGCCACCGGGTCCACACCCGAACCCTGGGCCGGATCTCAATAAACCGATCACTGAGGGGCATGGGTCAAGAGCTCCGCTGAGGATCTCGTCTTGGCGGGAAACCAGTGAATTCAGGGTACAACGGGGTCGGGCAAAACTCAAGAACCGAGGGGGAGTGTCACAGGGTTCGGTCGCTCCCGCACCTCTGAAACGAGAGGGATCTCAGGTGCGCGAACGGCACGAATTGAGGTCCCGGTACGCTTGACTGAGCGCAGGTGATATATTAGGCTCCGGTTTTGGTTGGGGGATCGTCTAGTGGTAGGACGTCAGACTCTGGATCTGACTACCTAGGTTCGAATCCTAGTCCCCCAGCCATCCCCTGTTGCGTGTTTCCACTGCTCGTGATCCAGCCCGTGCCGGCTCAGGTGGGCCCGTCCGGCAGGTGAAGGGGTGGGGGATCGTCTAGTGGTAGGACATCAGACTTTGGATCTGATTACCCAGGTTCGAATCCTGGTCCCCCAGCCACCGTTCCACCAAATGCACGTTGACTCCGTGCCTTCCCGGCACGTATGATGTTTTTTGGCGACGTGTTGAGCCACGCTGACTGCGCTATCCCTCGCGCTTCCTACCTCCTCCCAGCGCGATCGATGTACCAGCCTTCGCCGCTCCCACGCCTGAGAATGGCGTCTCACTGAAGCGCCATCCTCGTCGGTCTTGATCCCGGCCCGCAGTCCTTTTAGCCTTACAGGCCCGTGTCGGTGGGACCATAACCGGGGTCCGCACATTCAAGGCGGTGCAGGGACGACCAGAAGACAGGCCGGACCGCATCCCGTGCGCAGCCCGAGGAGGGGAACCGATGGAGTGCCCACGCTGTCATGGCCTGATGGTGCCGATCAGGTTGGAGGATGCGGGCAGCTCACCAAGCCGCGAGCCCGTCACCGGCTGGCACTGCGTGCTGTGCGGCGAAGCCATCGATCCTGGCATCCAAGACAATCGCAAAGGTCATGTCGAACCGAGGCGAAACGGCCCCCGTCCGCCTGGTACCCCGGCGGCTTCGTCTAGGGGGCACGACAGGCGACCGATGCGCAGGCCGAGCAGGACAATTCGGTAGAATCGGGGCGGCCGCTGCTCGAAGGGGACTCTGGCGGACCAATGAGGGAGGGAATACGATGGGGAACGACAATGTGCGTGGCAGTGAGGATCCTGCAAAAGGTTGGGTGAGAATCCCGGATGGGACCAAGGTCAAGCATCGCCTAGACGGATACGAAGGCATCGTGGATGGTCTCACGGCCATCGTCCAGAAAGGGGCGATCCTGAACCCGGATCGTCGAACGCAATACCGAGTGAACGTGGACGACCACCGTCGACGTCTGGCCGGGGAGGATGATCTTTTGATCCTCGTGGATCGAGAAGGCCTGCTTCTGGTCCAGAAAGCGACCGTGGAGTACCGGCGTATTCTTACCGACCAGCTCCGCGGCGTGTTTGCCGAGGACCGGTTTACAACCTAGCCGCGTGTTTTCTGGCCCGCAATCTCCCGCTCCGTCCTCTGCCGTCACGGCGGCCCCCCTCCCGCCGGATCAGTGAATCGCGTCGGTTTGTTGAAGTTCTCCCAGCCGGACACGACGCCGTCTTCGAAGTACACGCGGAACTCGGCCGTGGTGCACGGGTCTCGCCCGCCGGGCGGGAACAGCCAGACTTCGACCGACCGACCCTGAAACTCGATCGTCTTCTTGCAGATCGGCTCGCCGAGGGCGAGGAAGACCTGTTCCTGATTCATCCCACGCACCGGGTGGCCGCGGTCGATGGCTCGCTTAATGGTGTCGGGATAGGCGGGATACCTTTCCTTCATCAAGCGGCCCCGCTCCGCGTCGCATCCCGTTGCTGAAACAAGTACTGCTACCAGCAGGACCGCTACCCGCATACCCCTCTCACCCTTTACCCCGCTACCCCTTTCTCCCTTCATCCACCCTGCAGCGCCTTCCCGATCTTCGCCCAGGTGTCCTTGAGGGACACGGTGCGGTTGAAGACGAGCGTGCCGGCCGTGGAATCGGGATCCACGCAGAAGTAGCCCTGGCGTTCGAACTGGAAGCGGGCGCCCCGGGCGGCGTGCGCCAGGCCCGGCTCGACCTTGCAGCCGGTGAGGCGCTCGAGGGACTTTGGATTGAGGTACAGGGTCCAGTCGTGGTCCGCCGGGACCTTCGCCAGATCCGTGAGCAGGAGCGCGTCGTAGAGGCGCACGTCCGCGTCGAGTGCGTGCTTCGCCGAGACCCAGTGAATGGTGCTCTTCACTTTGCGGCCCGCCTGGGAGGCCCCACTGCGCGTTTCCGGATCATAGGTGCAGTGGAGCTCGATCACGTCGCCGCGGTCGTTCTTCACGGCGTCCACGCACTTAATGATGTACGCGTAGCGGAGACGCACCTCGCGGCCGGGAGCGAGGCGGAAAAACTTGGGCGGCGGGACTTCGCGGAAATCCTCCTGCTCGATGAAGAGCACGCGCGAGAAGGGCACCTTCCTCGTGCCCGCATTGGGATCTTCCGGATTGTTGACGGCTTCCAGTTCTTCGATCTGGCCTTCCGGATAGTTGGTGATCACGACCCTGAGCGGCCGCAGGACGGCCATCACGCGCGGCGCGCGCGTGTTCAGATCCTCCCGGATGAAGTGCTCCAGCCTGGCCATCTCGATGGTCGCGTCCCGCTTGGCCACGCCGATGTGCTCGCAGAAGGCGCGGATCGCCTCGGGCGTGTAGCCGCGCCGCCGGAGCCCCTTGATCGTCGGGAGCCGCGGGTCGTCCCACCCGCCGACCAGTTTCTTTTCGACCAGCTCCAGCAGCCGCCGCTTGCTCATGACCGTGTTCGTGAGATTGAGGCGGGCGAACTCGATCTGCTGCGGGCGATGCGGCGTCTCGCACTGCTCGATCACCCAGTCATAGAGCGGGCGGTGATCCTCGAACTCCAGCGTGCAGATCGAATGGGTAATGCCCTCGATGGCGTCCGAGAGCGGATGGGCATAGTCGTAGGACGGATAGATGCACCACGCGTCGCCGGTCCGGTAATGGCGCGCGTGCCTGATGCGGTACAGCACCGGGTCGCGCAGGTTGATGTTGGGCGAGGCCATATCGATCTTGGCGCGCAGGACGTGGGCGCCGTCGGGGAACTCGCCGGCCCGCATGCGCCGGAAGAGATCCAGGTTCTCCTCGACCGACCGGGTGCGGTAGGGACTTTCTGTCCCGGCTTCGGTGAATGTGCCACGGTGCCGGCGCGTCTCGTCCGCGCTCAAGCTGTCCACATAGGCCTTGCCCTTCTTGATCAGCGTCACGGCATACTCATAGAGCCGCTCGAAGTAGTCGGAGGCGTAGAACAGCTTGTCTCGCCAGTCGAACCCCAACCACCGGACGTCTTCCTGGATCGCCTGCACGTATTCGGGTTCTTCGGTCTCGGGGTTCGTGTCATCGAAGCGCAGATGGCAGATCCCGCCGGGGTTCTCGAGCGCGATCCCGAAGTTCAGGCAGATGGATTTGGCGTGTCCGATGTGCAAATAGCCGTTGGGCTCCGGGGGAAAGCGCGTGACGATCCGCGCGTATTTGCCGGACTTGATGTCCTGGGCGACGAGGTCGCGGATGAAATCGGATGGGGCGCTTGGCTCAGGGCTGATCATCGTGGCGATGCCGTACTTGTGGCGACTCCGCTCGCTCTTGCATTTCTACCACAGACGGGCCGCGAGTGGAAATCGTGGGCCCCACTCGTTGCAATCACCCTGACCCTGTGCTAGCATCCTCGGCCGTTCCGCACAGCAGTCCTCCTTCCTTGTAGACCGGCTGGTCCCATCGTCTAGCCTGGCCTAGGACGGGGCCCTCTCAAGGCCCAAACACGGGTTCGAATCCCGTTGGGACCACCAATTGAGCGCCTGTCACGCCCCTTGCGTCCTCCCATTGTGAATTGGACGTGAGGTAGCAAAGGGGCGTGCCAGGTGCGGTCTGCCTCGATCACTCACCTTGCATAGGCTCTCAGGGTCTCTGTCCTCGGGCCCCACCCACGGTGGCTTCCGCTCCCTGCGGGCAGAGCCCCTCTGGAGCCGCAAGGCTCGTGCCCTCGGCTGTGGAGCCCTGCGCAACTCGGTTCAGCTCCCCACAGACCGCGTCGTACGAAGTCCAAAGTCAGAAGGCGCCGCCCATGCTTCAGCCCCGCCTCTTCGCGAATCTTACGTCGGCGCGCACAGGCAGGCGGAAACCGCAGGTTGAGCCCCGAGCACGCCGACCGCGGCGGGTGAGGTGATTGAAAATACTCCCCGTACATTAATCTTCCTCCCCTGACCCCAGATCTTCCACCCTCCAAATCCATCAAATCCATCTGACCCCAAATCCATGCTTCCGAGCCTTTTCCCGCAGCCTGCTAAGTTCTCACCGCCCAGGTCGGTGGCGAGGAGGCGGAATTGTTCGAGGGTAGCTTCGAGTTCATTGCCGGCAATTGTCAAAATCAAGGTGTGGCCCCATCCCGACCCGAGGATTGCGCGTGGCTGCCAGATGACAAAGTCAAGACCTGACCTCTTCTAGGAGACCCACTTCTCCGGCGGGAACAGCACACGCGCCCATTCAGGCGAAATCTCCTCTCCCGCTTGGAGGAGACGAATTAGCTCCTGTCTCTCTTCCGGCTTCATGGCTAAACTCTCTTGACACCAACTTTGTACGTGGCAAGACGCTCACGGGCATGGAACCCGATTTGCTTCCGCGGTGGCTCTGGCTCTGACGGAGGATTCAGCAGCGACATGATCTGCTGGATGATGTCGGATATGACCCGCTCATGAAGGTCCAGGCGTTCCGTCAGCGTTTTCTCCAAGGCTGCCAGTTTCCGAGCCAAGTCCTTCTGGGCTGTAAGCATGGCCCGCATCTTCACGAAGGCGCGCACCACGACGACGCTCATCTGGATGGCGCGCTCGCTGTGCAGGATGTTGGCTGCCATGACGGCCCCGTGTTCAGTAAAAGCATAGGGTAGTGTACGGCGGCCGCCGCGGCTTGGTTTTGACATCGCAATTTGCGATGTCAAAGCGGCGAACTCGTCAGCGGTCAGTCTGAACATAAAGTCATCGGGAAAACGCCTGCGGTTGCGCTTTACTGCTTCATTAAACCGGAAGGTCGGGACGCCGTAGAGAGTGGCGAGGTCCCGATCCAGAATTATCTTCTGGCCGCGAATCGTGAGGATCCGCGATTCAATTCCGCGCGCATCGTATGTCGCTGGTTTCGCTGGCATGCTAGGGCCCTGTCTTTACCTCGTCATCGCCGACAACGCGATCTCGTCCATCATGCCGCTGTCGGCAAAACTGAAGACCGCCTCCTCACCGATGATGACATGATCCAGCAATTTCACCGCGATGAGTTGCAGTGCACCGAACAAGTCTTCGGTAAACAATTTGTCCGATTCGCTGGCCTCCGCTGCGCCGGAAGGATGGTTGTGCGCGACGATCACCGCGCTTGCGTTCACCTGTAACGCTCGCGCCGCAATCAGACGGATCGGCGGACTTGCTTGGTGAACCGACCCAACGGCAAGCAAAGCATCTTCGAGCAACGCGCCACGTCGGTTCAGGAACAGCGCTCGGAAGTGTTCCTCGAGAAGCCCCCGCAACCGGGATCTCAAGTAGTCCGCCGCCTCGCGTGTACTTTTCAGCGTCATGCGCTCCCGCGCATCCGGCAGTGACACGCGCCGGGCAAACTCCATCGCGGCGGCCAAATGCGCTGCCTTAGCGCCTTTTAGTCCTTTAATTTCGAATAGCGCCGAAAGTGGGGCCTCGGCCAGGGCACGGAGCGAACCGAACTTCTTGAGGATCTGGCGGGCCAGCTCAACGGCGCTTGCGCCCTGCACGCCGATGCGGAGAAGGATGGCCACGAGTTCAGCATCCGTCAAGGACTGCGCTCCCTGCCGTAGCAGCCGCTCGCGCGGGCGTACGCCTTCCGGCCACGCAACGATCCCCTTTGATCTCGATCGGCTTGGCCGCGTGCGATCCTTCTCGATGATTTCCTAAAAAAACGCCCGGCAGCAAGAGGCTGGCTAGTATCCTCGTTAAGCGTGCACCGGCGGATTCCCCTCCCGGGCAAGTCTTATGGAGTGGCGGCGTAACGAGGTCAGAGTGGGTTTTTGGGATCCGGACAGCCAAGCCGCGATAGTTTGATCTGTGACACCAAGCCGGTCGGCAATCTCCTGCCTGGTGTGGCCTGAGGTCTGGATCACCCAATCTAAGACCTCGGGCGTAACTGGAACAGTTTGCCCACGAGGCATTTGGTCCTCTTTTTTAGCGGCTGGGGATATGGTGGAAAACCCTGGGATCCCACATTATGAAGACAACTCCCGGCTCCCAAAAGTTGACCTTATCCAAGGCCGCTCGCTGCGCAAAAATCGCCGCCACTCTCTGTCCGTGACCGGAAGCAGGCCTTCACGGGCTGGACCTTATCGTTATGTCCGACCACCACGTAGCTTTGCACGACCGACTAGGGGTAGAGGGATACGCCAAATCGCCGACGGAATCAACCGGCCACGGCCGAGCAATACCAGCATTTCCCTCCTAAGGGGAGAGCCGGCTCGGCACCCTTTTCTCCTCGCCACCCTAGCGCGCGCCATTGTGAGCGGCACCCGCTGCGCGGATATAATCATGGCACGGCATGACCTGGCGTCGTCTGACACACGAGTTCACCTTTCCTGATCCCCATGAGGCCGATGCTGAGGGCCTTGTGGCCTGCGGAGGCAGCCTCGACCCAAAGCGTGTGCTCGCTGCCTATGCGCAAGGCATTTTCCCCTGGCCCTACGACGCCGACACGCCTGTGCTGTGGTTCTCTCCCGACCCGCGCATGGTGCTCCGTCCCGCCGAGTTGCACGTGAGCCGGAGCTTGCAGAGAACGATCACGAAACGACTGTACGAGGTGCGGTACGATACCGCGTTCGCCGAGGTCATCAGGCGCTGCGCCTCCGTCCGACGCCCTGGCCAGCCGGGCACCTGGATCACGGCAGAGATGATCCGCGCCTATGATCGGCTCCATGCGATGGGGTTTGCCCATTCCGCGGAAGCCTGGAGCGAGAGACAGCTCGTGGGCGGGTTATACGGCGTCTCGCTGGGCGCCGCGTTTTTCGGCGAATCCATGTTCGCGCTGCGTCCGAATGCCTCCAAGGTCGCCTTCGTCCATCTGGTTCGACAGCTCCACGCCTGGGAGTTTCAACTCGTGGACTGCCAGGTGTATACCGAGCACCTCGCTCGCTTCGGCGCCACCCCGTGGCCCCGGGCTCGCTATCTGGAAGCCCTGGCACGCGCGCTCGCTGCGCCCACCCGGAAAGGCCCGTGGAGGGCACGGCTCGAGTCTGTCCGGTGAAGAGCCCGCACGCGGTCCTTCGTACAAAAAAGCCCGTTCCGCACCCGTTCGTGCGGCCTCGCAATTGACTGTTTCCCGTGGGGTTGTGTATATCTAGCGGCTGAGAGGAGGTTGAACCACGCTTCCGACGTCGTTTTGGATCACCGACGGTGGGCTGACCGGCGAATATTCTGGCACGCCGGTGAAACGAATGTTTTTCGTTTCGGATGGAATCCGGATGAAGAGTGTCCGGGATGCCCACAAACACTGCCGCAGGGTGTTCAAACAGCCAGCCCAGCGCGGCCACAGCAAGCGAGGAGGCGTACTCACCACCCGTTGCCGCATGCAGCGCAACGGGTACCCGATAGGTTAAGCCTCCGAAGGCTACCCATTGCCGAGCCTCGTGCAATGGGTGAACGAGAACAACGCTGGCGGACTTTTTCAACATCCTGCTGGACGATCGCGATCGACACGGGAGGACACCTGATGCAACGACGCGAACTCCACGACGGGGCCAAAGACGGGCTCGAAGCGCTCGAAGCGCTGGATCCCGATAAGATCCGATCGTTTGCTGATCTGCTGGTCGCCATGCGCAAGACCGCGTTCGGCGGCCGGCGGCTGGGCGAGGCGTTCGAGGTCCTGACCGCGATGGTCGAGGATCCGGACTGCCTGGTCGTGATGACCTTGTCCGGCGCGATGACGATCGCGAAAATGGGCCGGATCATCAGCAGCATGATCGACCACGGCATGGTGCAGGTGATTGTCTCCACCGGCGCGCTGATCGCCCACGGTCTCACCGAGTCCATCGGGAAGACGCACTACCGGCACAACCCGTCGATGAGCGATCAGGAGCTGTTCGAGAAGGGCTACAACCGCGTCTTCGACACGCTCGAGATGGAAGCGAACCTGAATTACGTGGAGCACGTGGTCGCGCAGACGCTCAAACGGCTCGACGTGCGCCAGCCGATGTCGTCCGAGCTGCTCACGCGCGAGCTGGGTCGGACCCTGGCGGAGGAACATGAGGGGGCCGGCATCTTGAAAAGCGCCTTTCTCAAGAAGGTGCCGGTGTACATCCCCGCGTTCACGGATTCCGAGATGGGATTGGATGTGGCGACGTGGGCCATGCGGCAGAATCTCGACCGGGCGCGAACGCAGGGACAGGGTCCGGATGGGGACCTCGCGGTGCTGGGCGCGCTGCACAAGACGCAGCCAGCCTTCAATCCGTATCTCGATCTGAACAGTTATACCGAGCGGGTGCTTCCCGCCAAACGATTGGGTATCTTCACCGTCGGCGGCGGCGTGCCCCGAAACTGGGCGCAGCAAGTGGCCCCTTATGTCGAGATCGGCAATATCCGACTGGGCTTGGACGTGCCCCCCCCGCGTTTCCACTACGGCGTGCGCATCTGCCCGGAACCCGACTATTGGGGCGGGCTGAGCGGCTGCACGTATCAGGAGGGGATTTCCTGGGGCAAGTTCGTGCCGCCGCCGGAAGGCGGTCGGTTCGCCGAAGTGTTGAGCGACGCCACCGTGGTGTGGCCATTGCTGATGATGGGCCTGCTTGAACGGATGCGCGGCCAGAAGAAGCCGAGTTGATCATCACATTCTGAAATCACCGAATTACCGAATCAGAAATTCTCAACTTCCTCCTCCCTACAGCACGGACCGGCGGGTCCTCGAGCGCCAGGCCGTGATCGAGACCTTCCGATCCGGCGGGCCCGGGGGGCAGCACCGGAATGTGACGGACTCGGCGGTCCGGTTGGTGCACCCGCCGTCCGGCGTGCGGGTGACGGCCTCGGAATCGCGGTCGCAGCATCGGAATCGCGAACTGGCGTTCGAGCGGCTGATCGCACGCCTGCAGGCCCTGAATCGGACGGTTCGTCCGCGCGTCCCGACCCGCAGGCCCAAGGCGGCAGAGGAGCGGCGGTTGGGGGAAAAGAAGCGGCGGCAGAGGCTCAAACAGTTGCGCGCGGGTCCTGGGTCCCTCGAACACTAACTAACTGTAGGGACACAGACCGACCGCTTGGCGCTCGGTGGGAGTTTCATCGTTCCGGGAGAGTCCGCGGTTCTCCTCCACGTCGTGTCTTCTCGGGTTTCCCGATGGTCTATCTGCTCAGCGTTGGACTGTTGCTGGGACTGCTGGGGACGGCCGGCCTGGCGGCTGGACCGCTCGCCGATGCGGCCACGCGTGCGGACGGGCGCGCACGAGGCTACGCCGATGCTGCGATCCTGCTCGTCGAATATTCGGATTTCACGTGCGGGTTCTGTCTCAAGTTTCATCGCGAAACGTGGCCCCGCCTCCAGGCCAAGTATGTGGATACGGGCAAGGTCCGCTTCCTGTATCGAGACTACCCGCGTGCGGCTCACGGACCCGGCGTGGCCGCAGCGCTCGCCTCGCGCTGCGCCGAGGATCAAGGCCGCTTCTGGCCGATGCACAACGTGTTGTTTGCGAGCGGGGGGCGATTGGGCGCGTCCGACCTGCGGCGATACGCGAAGGAGCTTGCCCTGGATCTGGCGAGGTTTTCCCGCTGCATGGAGGAGCCGAACCGCCTGGGCGAAATTTTCGCCGAGCGGGAGGAAGGCGTGCAGTTCGGATTTCGCGGCACGCCGGGCTTTGTGCTGATCCGGCAGCGAGGCGGGGGGGCTGAGACGGGTCAGGGTGGGCCGGAGACGATCGTGATCCCTGGCGCGTTTCCCTATGAGGTGTTCGAGCAACAGATCGAGCGACTGCTCGGCGACGGGCCTCCGAAAGGAAAGGGTTGATTTGCAGGGCCTGAGAGGACTATGTTTCTGGCGCAGTGGCACGGCGCGTTGGGCCATGTGAGTCTGTGTTGCCGGTTAGGCACGTGGAATCGGTTGAACAAACAGGATCGACCGAAGGACCGCGACGGGCCGAACGGGCGAGACGAGCCTACCAGGCCTACCTGCCTCGTCTGGCTCAACGATCCCGTCTGACCGCTTTTTCCTAAAAGAAGGTAGGAACACGAACATGGCGCAGGAACAACCCTTTTGGCGCGTGGACTCCGAAGCGGGCGAGCCGGACCTGTGGGTCTGCATGTCCTGCCTGAACGAAGTCTTTCGACGCAAGGTGCCCATGCCCGATTGCCCCACTTGTCACGGCGTGTCCACGTATGAAGCGTTTACGTTGGAGGCCATCCGCGATTGGGGGACTGAGGAGCTGATCGAGAAGGCCGTGCAGGCACAGGCGGAGAAGGAAGTCGCCCCCGTTCAGGCGAGCGGTCCGGTGAGCGTCGAAGGAACGGAGTGAGTCCGGGCTTCGGAGCATCCATCTGAGATGTCCGCCGCGCGTCCCTACCTGCTGGGCGGTCGCTGGCGGTCCAGCGACACGATCGCCCGCATCGTCAATCCCTACACCGGCGAGACGGTCGCAGAGGTCTGCCAGGCCGGCAAAACCGAGGCCGATGAAGCCGGCGCGGCGGCCCTGGCCGCCTTCACGGAAACGAGGCGCTTGCCGGCGCACGCCCGCTCCGCGGCGCTGGCGAGGATCGCCCGCGCCATCGAAGACCGCCGCGACGAATTCGCCCGCACCCTCACTGCCGAGTCCGGCAAGCCGATCACCGACGCCCGGCGGGAAGTCGGCCGGGCGGTGCAGACCTTTACGATCGCGGCAGAAGAGGCCAAGCGCATTCCCGGCGAGGTGGTGCCGCTCGATCTGACCCCCGGATCCGAGTCCTATCTCGGCATCGTGCGCCGCTTCCCCATCGGGCCCGTCCTGGGCATCACGCCGTTCAATTTTCCCCTGAACCTGGTCGCGCACAAAGTGGCGCCCTGTCTGGCGTGCGGCAATCCGATCGTGCTCAAGCCCGCGCCACAGACGCCGCTGACCTCGCTGTTGCTCGGCGAGGTCGTGCTGGCGAGCGGGTTGCCCGCCGGCGCCATGAGCGTGCTGCCGTGCGACAACACCGTCGCCGAGCAAATGGTCATGGATGCGCGCTACCAACTCTTGAGCTTCACGGGCAGCGCGGCGGTCGGGTGGATACTCAAGGCAAAGGCGGGCAAGAAGCGGGTCTTGCTGGAGCTCGGCGGCAACGCGGGGGTCATCGTGGCGGAAGATGCCGATCTTGCCATGGCCGCCGAGCGGTGCGTGGCGGGCGGGTACGTGTATTCCGGTCAGACCTGTATTTCGGTCCAGCGGATCTTCGTGCACGAGTCGGTGTACGACCGATTTCTGGAACTGCTGGTCACAAACGTCCGCGCGCTCACAGCCGGCGACCCCTCCGATGAACGGACGGTCGTCGGCCCGCTGATCGACGACGGCGCGGCGCGTCGGGTCGAGGAGGGGATCGCGGAGGCTGTCACGCAGGGCGCGACGGCGGCGGCGGGCGGGAAACGATCGGGCCGGATGGTCGAGCCGACGGTGCTCACCAACGTGAAGCCGACGATGAAGGTCTCCTGCCGCGAGGTTTTCGGCCCGGTCGTGACCGTGACGCCGTACCGCCGGTTCGAGGAGGCGGTCCGGGCATTGAACGAGTCCGAGTACGGACTCCAGGCCGGCGTGTTCACCCGCGACATCAACCGGATTTTCCAGGCCTACCGGGACCTGGACGTTGGCGCGCTCCTCGCCAACGAGATTCCCACCTTCCGGGCGGACCACATGCCATACGGCGGCGTCAAGGATTCGGGGCTGGGACGGGAGGGGGTGCGGTACGCCATCGAGGAGATGACGGAGCCGAAGCTACTCGTCCTCAACCTGCGGGAGTCAGGGCGGGCGTGACCGAAAAAATCTCGCTTTCCATATTGCGTCCTCCTGAGCAAATTGGTACAACAGCGACCCAAGTACGGCCGTGACGCGCGTGCGCGTAAGCGCGCGCTGTGTGCGTCGAACTCTTCCGAAGGCTTGACGACTCCCTCACCTTCGGACTTTCAAATGTTCGTTTGACTCAGCACGCAGTCCTCAGTCCCCAGCACTGGCAGTAGGGAGGCCCGATGGTACCCACGCATCTCTTTCTGACACGAGGGGTCGGCGTTCACAAAGAAAAGCTCGCCTCATTCGAGGAGGCGCTCCGCAGCGCGGGCGTCGCCTACTGCAATCTGGTGAGTGTCTCGTCCATCCTGCCTCCCAATTGCAAAATCATTCCCCGCAAGATCGGTGAGGGGCTCCTGAACCCGGGCGAGATCACGTTCTGTGTCATGGCGCGATCGGAAACCAACGAGCGCAATCGGCTGGCGTCGGCCTCCATTGGGCTGGCGATCCCGACCGATCGGCGGACTTACGGGTATCTCTCCGAGCACCATGCCCACGGCGAGACCGACGAGGAGTCGGGCGAGTACACCGAGGATCTCGCGGCTCAGATGCTGGCCACCACCCTCGGGATCGAGTTCGACTCCAATCTCGCGTGGAAAGAGCGTGAGCAGGTCTTCAAGATGGGCGGCAAGATCGTCCGCACGCTGAACATCACTCAATCGGCCGTCGGCAAAGCCAATCGGTGGACCACTGTCGTGGCGCTGGCCGTCTTCATTCCACCCGAGAATTTGCCGAAGAAGCTGCGCCTGCGCACGCCCCGCAACCAGGAACACGAATAGCGAGGGAGGCGCCCGGCTGGAGAGTCTCCGGACGGAAGGCGTGACCCGCAGGAGGGATACGATCCAATGACCGTGCCGGAGGGCTGGCTGGGCCCGGACCAGAATTTCCTCGCGCTGGGCGAGCCGTGGTGCCTGCCCGACCGCGCGGGCGTGCGGGTGCTTTCCGCGCCCTACGAGCATACCTCCAGCTACATTCGCGGGTCCGATCGCGGGCCCGCGGCCATCCTCGAAGCGTCGCACCAGGTCGAGCTGTACGACGAAACGCTCGGTGTCGAGCCCTACCGCGAATGGGGCGGGATCGCCACCACGGCGCCACTGGCGCTGGGCGGCAAGGTTGATCGTGAGGCGGTGGATGCCATCGAGGCCTACGTCCGCCCGCACGTCGAACGGAGATGTTTTGTGCTCACCCTGACCGGCGAGCATACCGGTGCGCTCGGGGCCATTCGGGCTCACGCGGCCCGGTATCCCGACCTCTGCGTGGTGCAGATTGACGCGCACGGGGATCTGCGTCAGGCCTACCTGGGGAACCCGTACAGTCATGCCAGCGTCATGGCCCGTGTCGTCGAGGCCGGTCTGCCGCTGGTGCAGGTGGGAATCCGCTCGATCTCCCCGGAAGAAATCGAGGCGATTCAGCGGACCAAGACGATCTCGACTTTCTTTGCGGCGCAGATCCTGGATTCCTCGGGTCCGTACGGGGGACGGGCCTCCTCGTGGGTGCCGGCGGTGGTGAAGGCCTGCACGGGTCCGGTCTATCTGACGTTCGATTGCGACGGGCTGGATGCCTCATTAGTCCCGGCGCTCGGGACGCCGGAGCCCGGCGGGCTGGGCTGGTATGACACGCTGGCCTTGGTGGCCGCGCTGGCCAGGGGCCCGGGCATCGTCGGCATGGACGTGAGCGAGATCGCCCCGATCGAGGGGTTCGTGGCGCCGCAGTTTACGATCGCGCGGCTCATCTACCGGATTCTCGGGCTGGTCCTGGCCGGCCGCCGAGGACGGCCGTGACGGGTGACAGGGCTACGGCGAGTCCAGTCGGGTCGTGACGCGTGACGAGTTGTGACGAAGAAAAGTACGAAGTCAGGCGAAGAACCCACCATCTTGTGAGATCTCGGGGCTGTCCCCTCTCTTGGCTCCGACGAGCCCGGATTCCTTTTTAGTGCTACACGTCACGTGTCACGCGTCACCCGTCACGTTTCCGAGACCATCCGCATCAACCGGTTTTTCACGCAGCACGGGATCTGCTCACGGCGAGAGGCCGACGCCCTCATTGAGGCGGGCAGGGTCACCATCAACGGCCGAGAGGCCGTGCTGGGGGACCGGGTCTCGCCCGGAGATATCATCGCCCGCGACGGGATTGCGATCCCGTGGCGCACGTCGCCGGTGTATATCAAGTTTCACAAGCCCGTCGGGGTCACGACGACGACCGAGCTGCACGTCGCCGACAACATCATCGCGTCTATCGGGCATCCAGAACGGATCTTCCCCATCGGCCGGCTCGACAAAGAGTCGTCGGGGCTCATCTTGCTGACCAACGACGGCTCGATCGTCAACGAGATCCTGCGCGTCGAGCACCGGCATGAGAAAGAGTACCTCGTCCGGGTCGACCGGCCCTTCGACCAGGCGTTCCTTGACCGGATGGCGCGGGGGGTGGTGATCCTCGGCAAGCCGACGCGGCCCTGCGTCTGCACGCGGCGCGGGCCTCGGGAATTCCGGATCATTCTGACGGAGGGACGGAACCGGCAGATCCGGCGCATGTGCCAGGCGCTCGGCTATCGGGTGACGGCGCTGCACCGGGTGCGGATCATGCACATCACGCTCGGTGCGCTCCGGGCGGGGCAGTGGAGGAATCTGACGGAGCAGGAACGGAAAGAGTTGTTCGCAGCCTTACGTGCGGCGGCAAGAGCCAAAGGCTAGGGGTACGCGGCTTCCTCCTCCCGCGGCGCCGGTTGCGGGCCTGCGGGGGTTGGGGACCGGCCGCGCAGGAGATTGATCAGGGCGATGAACATGCTCCCCATGAGCAAGGCCAGACTCGTGGTCCGGATCATCCGCGTGCCCTCGTCCCGCATGTCCTTGGAGACGTCCGCCACGGTATCGAGCAGGCGGTCGAGAGCCAGGCTGACCTGGATGACCTTGGGGCCTGCATTGTCGGCGGCATGCATCTCCGCCTGGCGCCGAAGCTGGGCCGCTTTCTGCGGCGACGCGGCGTGCCATTCTTCGATCAGGAGATTGATGGTCCGGCTGGCGGCAGAGAAATATGCGTCGAGGCTGTTCCGGACCGCTTGGATGTCCTCCGGCTCGCTGCGCCCGCTACGGGACACGCGCAGACTCGCGGAGGCGTACCTGTCCACCGCATGCTGAATCCGCGCGTGTTGTTCGGGCAGCGACGCGACAATCCGCTCGAATTCCTTCTGGCTCGGTGCTTCCAACGCCCGGATGATCGTGTTCCGGTAGCGCATCACATCGGCCGAGATGTGGGCGAGGTCCACCGCAGCCAGTGTGTATTCCGTGTACATGATCCGCAGGTCCTCGTCCACGCGGCTCAAGGCCTGCGCGCTCGTCCATCCGAGCCCCAGAATCAGCGCGCTGACGATCACGCGGTTCAGAGACGGACGGCCGAACTGACGACGAACCCAGTCCTTCACCATTAGTTTCCCGCTGGCTGAAGACCCCGCCACCCTCCGTGCTTGGTCTAGGACCACTTTATCAAATCGCTGATTCCGGGAAAAGCCGGCCTCGTGCGGCCTCGTGCCGTTTCGACTGTTTGCAGCAACGGCTCATGTCGCGCGCCGTACCGATTGTCGAGCCAGCAGCCCTTGCATCGCTTCGCTGCATCGAGGTGGAACGGCACTAGGCAAGTGACACCCGCCGATCGACGATCGCCTGGAGGGAGGGATCATTGGAGACGAAAATGATGGACCAGGGCTCTTCCTTGGCGCAGAGCCGTCGCAGGATGGTGTCGCGCATGTGCGGAGCCATCGCGTGCAGCGTCCCGTCGAAAATGATGACCTGGGGATGTGTGACGATCGCGCGGGCCACCAGGATGCGAAGAATCTGGCTGGTCGTGAACGTGCGGCCTTTGGCTTTCACCGGCGTCCGGAGCCCGAGCGGAAGGGCGTCCACCTCTTCTTCCAGCTCGGCGAACCGCAAGGCCCAGAGGACGTCGGCATAGGAGATGGAGGGCCGGCCCAGCGTGATGTTCTCCTCGAGCGTTCCATCGAAGAGCGTGAGTAACGAGTCCAGGACGAGCCCGCGGCACGCGTTCAGTGACTCCATCTCCAGATCGCGCAGATCCACGCCGTTGTACCGGATAACGCCGGAGGTGGGGAGGTCCAGTCCGGCCAATACCCGTGCCAGCGTGGTCTTGCCGACACTCGTGCTCGTGAAGATCGCGACTTTCTCGCCCGGCGCGACTTCCAGGTTGAACCCCTCGAATACCGGTGGGGCCTCCGGATACGCAAACGCGACGTCTTTACAGGTCAGTCGCACGCCGTGGACGGTCGGGTCCGGCAATCGGACCGCCGGTGCGTGGATCGCCGCATCCTTGGGCAGGGAGAAGACTTGGTCCAGCTCGGTCAGTGAGGTGAAGAAATAGAAGATGTAACCCATACGCTTGACGACCGCATCGAATTTGAGCAGCACCGTGCTGACGATGACTTCGGCCGCCACCAGTTGCCCGATGGTCAATTGTCCCATGACCACCAGCCACCCGGCGGTCCCGATCAGCCCGCCGTGTGCCAGGGCCTGCCAGGCGACCGATCCCAGGAACTGCTGCATGAGCACCTGGAAGCGGGATTTCCGAGCGGACTGGTAGTCGTCCACCAACGCATCGGTCTTCTGCAGCAGCAGGGGCATGCTGTTCGTGGACTTGAAGTGGAGCAGGTTGTAAGAAATCTCCTGCATCCAGTGGAGCGTGTCGTATTTGGCTTCCGACATGCGCAGGGTCGAGCGCAGACCGCCGTGGCTGAACAGCAACACGACTGCCGCGAACCCGCTGACCAGCAGGGCGTTATAGGCGAGAAAATACGGATGGTAGAAGACCAGAATCGACATGCCGACTATGCCGCCTACGACGACGTTGATCAAGTCCACGATGAAGACGGACACCGCGCGCTGCATCAACACCGCTTCGATGAAATAGTTCGCATACTTGGGTCGGAAGACTTGGTACCGGAAACGCGGCATGTGCTGGGCAAAGGCCACGGCCACGCGCGAGAAGATGCGCCGTTCCAGCATTTCGACGGCATAGAATTGAAAAGCCCGAAAGGCGCCGACGAACAGGAGCGTCACGACCATGATCACGGTCAGCGTCACGATCATGATCGGCTGGATGGCGAAGGCGAAGGTGTTGACGAGCTCTTGCACCGTCAGCGGAACGATCAGCGAGAACAGGCCGATCGCGAGCGCGTATGAGAGCAGCAGCCCCAGGACGCGCCGCTCGAGGCGCAGAAAGAGGCTGAGGCGCGCCAGCACCTGTCGGAAGGAGACCGGCGGCACGGGGCTATGTTCAGGTCCGGCGTGCGTCCCCATCACGTGTGTGAAGCCAGAGGGAACACCGACCCGACGGATCCGCTGTTCCCGACCGCGGGAGCGGCGGACCCCGCAGAGCCGGCCCAATTGGTTAGACTAGCAAAGAGAAGAAGGAAATACCACTTTCCCCCTACCGCGTAGGCTGGTAGGGGACGGGCACCGCGGACGCCGGGCTCAGGCTCCAGGCGCCCACCGACCACTGGTAGAGCGCCAGGGCTTTCTGGTAGTCGGCCATGGCCCGAATCAACTGGTTCTCGGAGTCCACCGTGTTCCGCTCGCGAAGGTTCACAAAGAGCACGCTCGTCGCCCCGAGCCCGAACCGGAAGCGCTCGCCCTCTTCCAGGGTCTTGGCCAATCGCAGCGACTGCTCCGCCGCGGCGATCCGCTCCTGGGCCCGCTGGATCGCGGACAGTGCGTTGTCCACGTCCACGGTCACCTGCTGCTCGCGATAGCGCTGGAGCAGGACCAGGCGGTCGGCCTTGCCCTGGGCTTCCAGGACCTCGCCGCGGGCGCGCCGCTGCAGAAACGGCAGGCGGAACTCGACCCCGAACCGGTAGCCCAGGCCCAGGACGAACTTCTCCGGAGTCCGGGCCGGCGCCGCCTCTGCATCGAGGCTCGGCAGAAGATTGTTCTTCGCCAACTCGAGATCAATGTTGTTCGCCTTGGCTTCAATGGCGACGGTTCTGACCTCCGGGCGCAGAGCCCGGGCATTGAGCTTGTGCTCTTTGACCTGCTCCGCTGAAGGCAGGTGGCCCGGTTTCGGGAAGTCCGGCACGCGCTCGGCCGGCGGCGTCAGGGGCTCCCCCTTGTCCCAGAGGAACAGCGACAACTTGTATTGCTCCTGTTCGAACACTCGGGTGGCCGCGATCCAGACCTCCCTCCGACGTTGCACCTCCTGATTGGCCTCCACCACGTCCAGCGGGGCGACGGCGCCGGCCTTGGCACGCTGCTCGACCTGCTTGAACCGGTCCTCTGCGACCGTCAGTGCGCGCCGCTGCACATCGGCCAATTTCCAGGCCGCGACCCAGTCCCAGTACTGGCCCGCCGCGGCCAGGAACAGATCCTGACGTGTCTGCGCGATCTGCAGGTCTGCCCGCGGATCGGCCAACTCCGAGCGCTGCAGTTCCGCGTTGTCCGGGTTGACCAGCAGCCCGCGAAGGAGCGGGATGAAGGCCCCGAGGACCACCTGGTTGTTCCCGTTGTTGAACCCCAGGTCCGGGATCAGCGCCGGCCCGTTGATCACTTGGCGGACACCGGCACTTCCGCGGAGTCCCCAGGGGTGGCGGGCTTCCAGGACAGTATCGTTGAAGCCGACGCTCTGGGTGCCCTGTTCGGGCTTCGAACTGGAGATGAAACGCTCCAATTCCGTGTCGTTCACGAGCGCCGGCTCAAACGCGCCGAGCGCCCGCAGCAACCGGCCGCGCGCGACGATTTTTTCCGTCCCCGCGCCTTGCAACAGCGGATGCGTTGCATCCACGCGCGCCAGGACCTCCTCGAGCGAGAGAGGAATCGCGGGCAGGGCTTTGGCCTTCGCCGGCGTTTCCGCGACGGCCACCCCGGCCTGCCAGATCAGAGCGATGAGCCACAGTACCGACAACCACGTTCGCATGATCGCAGTCATGGAGGACTCCTTTCTCGAGAATGGCACGGAACGACACCCCTTTCGTGCAAGCGCGTCGCGTAATCCGGCGGCAGGGGGGCCGCTCAATGGGGAAAGGATCGGAAGGGGATCTCGGGGGCAGCCACTACTTCGCACCTCGTCCCGCTTTGGGCAGCAGAGTGTCCAACAGGCTCGGCGGGCCCTCCTGGTAATCGGGCGGGAACAGGTTAACCCGGCGCCAGAGTTCATACCAGAGGGGGACGCGATTCAATATGACCCACCCCATGACTTTCGTACCCTGACGAACATGGGCCTGCTCCGGCCATGGACGATCGTCGGGGTCCGGCACGACCCAAAACCGGAAGTTGCCTTTCCCGTCGTCCACCTGATCCACGACCTTGATGACACCGCCGTACGTGCCGGCCATCAGCTCGGGCCAGGCGGGCAGGGGGATTGCCGGGATGCCGTAGAACAGCAGGCGGACTTTGCGTCCGACGTTGAGCAGGGGTGCGTCGAGCCCGTCCGCCACCATTTCCGCCGCCTTGTCCGCGCTGGCAGGGGAGATACGCACAAGCTTGTCCCCGGGCCGTACTGTCTCGCCGGGGCCGACCTCTGCCATGCGCACGACGGTGCCGTCGATGGGGGCGTAGATGCGGCTGGCGATCCGGCGCTGGGTGGCGTTGGAGAGCCGCAGGCTGATGGACGCCAGTTGGTCCGTCGCACGCGCGGCTTCCGCCAGCGCGCCGGCCCGACTGGCCTCCGCGTCGAGGAGCTGCTGGACGACGTCGGCGCTGATCTGATCGCGGCCGAACTGGAGGGCCCGCATGCCCTGCTGCGCGGCCTTCAGGCCCGCCTCAGCGCTCTGCAAGTCCGCCTTGCTCGCGATCGCCCCCTGGATGGCCAGCTCCAGCTCCCGCTGGGAGACCAGGCCCTGGCTGGCGAGTTGCCGGTGCCGGTCCACGTTCAACTCGGCCGTCTCCACCGCGATCCTGGCGGCCGCGACCTTCTGCTCGGCCTCGCGCACCTTGTTTTCGGCCTCCACGACCCGGGCTTCCGCGGAAGGCACGGCGGCCTTGACCAGGTTCTGCATCTCCTTGATGCGTTTGGTGAGTTGCTCCGCTCGTTCCAGCGCGGCCTGGCGCGTTTGCTCAAGGGCCACCTTGGACTGCTCCAGCAAGGCCAGCAGGTCGGGAGCCATGAAGTTGGGGTCCACGTCGCTGAGTTCGAGAATAAGATCCCCCTGCTTGACGCGGACGCCTTCATAGACATGCCACTTGGTGATGCGCGCCTGAATCTGCGCCTCGATGTCCTGCGGCCGCTCGTAGGGCGAATAGGCGGAGAGCTGACCGTTGGCGGTGATCGTCTGGGTCCACGGGACGAAGGCGATGACCAGCGCGAAGAGCGCAATCAGCTTGAGTGCCAGTCTGGCCGAGAACTTGAGGCGATCGGGAATGCGGACAGCCTCCCAAGACCGGAGGCGCGCAGTCGTGGCAAAGTCGTCGATCTGCAGGTCAACCAGACCGGCGGGCTGACCGACAACGGTCCGCATCCGTTCTCTGATGACGTCCGTGATGCGCTCCATGCCGCCGTCCTCACCTGAACAAGAGCTTCCATCATAAGAGAAATCCTCGCGGGGGTCAAATACGCCCGTGTCCGGAATCGCCCGGGCGATCGTGGGACGGCTCTCCGTCGGTACGGCGCCTTCGGCCTTGACGCTCTCGAGGGACAAGGTTAAGGTTGGCCGGTGCAAGGGTTATTCGTCATCGGTCATTCGTGAATCGTGGGGACCTAGGGGAAAATCGTCAGGTGCAGGGGAGCTGCGGGCGAGCGGGCATGTCCTGAGCCAAGGAGGCTCATGAGAGCCAGGCGGAGGCGTAAACGAGCGGTGGCGGGGCCGCGGGTTGGGATCGTCGGAGGAAGCCGCAGTGATCTTCCGATCCTGGACAAGGCGGTAGCTGTGCTGACGGAACTGGGCGTGCCCAATGAGCTGCGGGTGGTGTCGGCGCATCGGACCCCGGATCGCCTGTTCGCCTATGCCGAACAGGCGGCCCAGCGCGGCCTTGAAGTCATCATCGCCGGAGCGGGCGGCGCGGCCCACCTGCCCGGCATGCTGGCGGCCAAGACCCATCTGCCCGTGATCGGGGTCCCGATTCCGACTGAGCACCTGCGCGGGCTCGATTCGCTGTTCTCCATCGTCCAGATGCCACGCGGGATCCCCGTGGCGACGGTGGCCATCGGCGGGGCGGAGAACGCCGGCTTGCTCGCCGCCCAGATCCTTGCCGGCCATGACCCGGCCATTCGCGCACGCCTGCTGCGGTTCCGCGCGGCACAGACGAAAGCCGCGCTGGCGTCGTCCCCGGAGTTTAAGACGAAATGACGCAGGGCCCCCATCACCTCATAGAGCCCGGCGCCATGCTGGGTGTGCTCGGCGGCGGACAGTTGGGCTCCATGTTTGCCCGGGCTGCCCGCCAGCTCGGCTATCGCGTGGCCGTGTGGGATCCGGACCCGGATGCCCCCGCCCTCCGGGAGGCGGATCTCCCGATCGCGGCCGCCTTCGGAGTCGCCCAGCCGCGCTTCGCAGAGTTCGTCTCCTCGATCAGCGCCGCGACTTACGAGTGGGAGAATATTCCCGTGTCGCTCGTCGAGGCGCTGGAGCAGCGCCGACCGGTTCGGCCCGCCGCCTCTCTACTGCGGACCGTCCAGGATCGGCTGCGGCAGAAGACGTTTCTGGCCGGCCGGGGCTTTCCCGTGGTCCCATTCAAGCCGGTCAACCGCGCCGAACCTTTGACCGTGCCGGCCGAGATCGGGTTTCCGTGCCTGTGCAAGACGGCGACGCTGGGGTATGACGGCAAGGGCCAGTGGCGTCTGTCACGGCCTGAGGACGTGGGGACTCTTCAGGAGGACCTTCGACGTCAGCCTGGCGGACATGATCCAGCGCAGCCGCGATGGATCCTCGAGCGCTGGCTCGGCTTTGACAAGGAGCTCTCGGTCGTAGTCGCACGGGGAGCGGACGGTCAGCAGTGCGCGTATCCGGTCGTCGAGAATGCGCACGAGGGCGGCATTCTCCGGAGCACTCGTGTGCCAGCCTCGGTCGATCCAGGCACGGCGGAGCGGGCGGCGGTGCTGGCGGTCTCGGCGGTGGAGGCGTTGGGCGGCATCGGAGTCTTCTGCATCGAACTATTCTTGATGCCGGACGGCACTCTGGTGATCAACGAGGTTGCGCCGCGTCCCCACAACTCGGGTCACTATACCCTGGACGCCTGCACGGTCTCCCAGTTTGAGCAGCAGGTCCGCGCGCTCTGCGGACTGCCGCTCGGGGAAGTGCGACTACTTTCAGCGGCTGCGATGGTCAATCTGATCGGCGAGGAGGTTCTCAAAACCGCGTCCGCCGCGCCGCTTGCGGCGCTCCTGGGAACGCCGGGCGCTCTGCTCCATGTATACGGCAAGAAGACGGTCCGTCCAGGACGCAAGATGGGGCACGTGACATTTGTGAGGGAGAAGGTCGAGGAAGCCTGGCAACAAGCGATCAGATTTCAGCGCGCGCTCCGCGACACGCTAGCTCCGAGCGGAGAGCACGGCGGCGCAAGTCCCGCGCCGTAAAGCATGGCTCGGACGCCACGCGAGACCGTACGCTACCATTCCGCGCGGCGCCAAGACGAGTGCCGCCGTGGCGTAAAGAACGGGACGTGGGAGTGCTTGAAGACGCCGATGAGCCCCATACCGGCCAGAAACCCGCCGATGTGAGCGAAGAATGCCACCCCGCCGCCCTCGTGCCCGAGACTCATGCCTCCGCTGAGCACCTGCAGAACAAACCACATGCCCAGGACGAAGCCCGCCGGCACATACATCAAGCGCGTGAAGACCCCCAAGGGGATCAGGACCAGGACCTGGGCCCGCGGGTAGAGCAGCAGATAGGCGCCGAGCACGCCGGAGATCGCGCCGCTGGCGCCCACCATTGGCACGGTCGAGCCGGGAGCCGTCAGCGCATGGGACAGGGCCGCGATGACGCCGCAGAGCACGTAGAAGACGAGGAATTTCACGTGGCCCATCGCGTCCTCGATGTTGTTCCCGAAGATCCAGAGGTACAGCATGTTGCCGATCAGGTGCATCCAGCCACCGTGCAGGAACATGCTGGTCAGGAGACTGACGCTCGCGGGCACCGCGGCGATCTCCAGCGGCAGGGCTTCCCGACCGAAAACCACGGCGGGAATCGCCCCATAGGCGAAGACGAACCGCTCACCCGATTCCGGGGGCAACGAGGCCTGATACAAGAAGACGACGACGCACGCAGCGATGAACGCGATCGTCAAGACCGGCGTGGTTTCCGTGGGGTTGTCGTCATGCAGGGGAATCATACATTCAGGCTCGATCCTTCCTTCCCTGTTTGTCCTTTTCCCGCCCTGGGGCGCCTGCTGAGTCGCGTAGCGGCGCGAGCGGGGAAACGCTGTGCTCGCCGAGCGGCACGGAGAAGCCCGCCGCATGCGTATGGCCGCCGCCACCATGGGCGGCGGCGATTTTCCCGACGTCGGCGCCGTCGGCGTGCGAACGGAGGCTGTAGAACCGGCGGCCGTCCCGGTCATGCCAGATGATGCAGAACGCGTAGTCCCTGGACAGTCGCTCGCCGATCTGGGTGGTGAGCACCGAGCTCTGGACGGCCGGGACGGTCTCTCCTTGAAATTCGACGAGCACGGCACTCTCGGCGATCTTACCGACGACTTCCTGTTCGTAGCGCAAAATAGCCTGCCCCTCGACTCTGAGGGTGTCCTGGCGGAATCGCTCCCAGACGTCGAAATCATAGGGGTAGGACGCGAGCGCCGCATTGATTTCGCGGCTGGCCGGCAACTCCCAGAGCCAGAGATCCTTGTCCTGGATGTAGCGGAGCAGCCAGGGGACGGGCGTCTGGTGCGCCCACTCCCAGGCCATGACTGCACCGGATTTCTTCTCCTCGAAGCAGACGTAGGGCAGCCCCTCCAGCGCCTGTTGGGCGGTGATGTGATGATCCAGCACGAGCAACGCAGTGGCTTCGCGAGCGATTCGCTCCAATTGCTCGCGCGGGTAGCTGAAGTCCACGATCAGAATGCGCTGGCCGGACAGCCCGGCCGGGGGCGGATATCCGTGTTTCACCGGCCGGTACGAGGCGGAGGGGAATCGTTTCCACAGGGCCCACGCGGCGCCGAACCCGTCGAGGCAATCGGCGTGGTACAGGACGACCTCGGGGCCGGCCACCCGCAGGGCATGATGTCGATCAGGAAGCGCCATGCTCATCCGGGCTCAGGATAGCATGACCGGGCGATCGGTACAAAACGTCGTCAGGGCCCGCGCGGGCCCTACGCCGTCGTCGCGGCGGAGTGGAAGGGGGCGACGCGGGATGACTGAGGGGCGGAATTGATGCAGTCGATCAACTGGCGCAGGCGGCCGGCACTGCGCCTGTTAAAGTTGAAGACCAACCGGGGCAGATTCAAAAGTTCCAGCTCGTCGGCCTCCTCCGGCAGTGCTCCGCGCTGCTCGAAGGTCCCCTCGCCCAGGAGGTCGCTGAACTCAGTCCCGATGCGCGCCAGGTGCGATTCGGATAACGGCTGCTTGAGGCGGATCGCAAGCAGACGGCCGACAAACCGCAGCGAGTGATAGATCCGGTAGAACATCTCGATCTCCTCGACCGCCTCGTCCTCCGACGAGCACACCTTGAAGAGCGAGAGATCTTCCTCGTTGATGAACTGCCCGGCGAGGAGCTGATTGGTCAGGAATGCCAGCCATCGGTCCCAGTAATGAACCCCCGGCGCCTGAAGGAAGACGATCGGCTGGGGATTGTTCTTGCCGGTCTGCGCAAGTGTCAGCAGCTCGAAACATTCGTCGTGAGTGCCGAAGCCGCCCGGAAACAGGGCACAGCCGTTGGATTCCTTCAGAAACAAGAGCTTGCGGGTGAAGAAGTATTTGAAGGTGATGAGTTTGGGATCATCGGCGATGATCGGATTGGGGCCCTGCTCAAACGGGAGGAGGATGTTGACTCCGAAGCTGTGTTCTTTGCCGGCGCCTTCCTGCCCGGCGCGCATGATCCCGTCCGCACCGCCGGTGATGACCATATACCCCCGCTCGACGAGCCGTTTCGTGAACCGATGCGCCAACTGATAGGTCGGGTCGTCGGACTGAGTCCGCGCGGAACCGAAGATGCTGATCTTCGGACGGTTCCGGTAGGGCTGAAAGACCCGGAACGCGTGGCGCAGTTCCTTGAGCGTGCGGTTGAGGATTTTCAGGTCCAGTGTCTGGAGCGGGGAGTCCTTCAGCTTGAGGACCCCCAGCAACATCTCCTTGAGCAGGACCGTGTCGAGGTCGTCCTCCGGCCCTTCCAGCAAGGCCTGGACCTGCTTCAGGATCTCTTCATTGGTCGGGACCGGACGACTTGACGGCGTTATCTCGCCCATTTCTGGTACCTCCGTGACCGCGGTGCGCGGCGTTCAGGAAAATTGTACCAAGTTCGGGCATGCCTCGGTAGGCCATCGGGCAGGCTCCCAGGTCCACCGATGAGTCTTACTGCTCGCCGAACTGCTTGTAGAGGGTGCGCAGAACCCACGTCACGATGTGAGACTGATCCGAGGCAGACAAGCGAGAGAACTGGACCTCCATGCCCGTGTGAATCGGAGGCTCGCTGGCGGCTGGAGGAGCTTGCGCATCGTCCCAACTACGGACCACGACGGCCCGCGCCTTGATCGGCCGGGACGATCGGGGTAGGTAGAAGGACAGGCTCAGGCGCGTACCCGTCGGAGCCGGAGAGGCGGTTTCCACGACTCCGCCGTGCTGGCTCAATTGTGTGAGCGTCGCCGCCTGCTTGGGGCTCCGACTCTTGCCACCCAGGATGCTCATTGTCACCGCGATCCGAGGGAGTGGCCGGCGCGGAGAGAACGCCAGGTCGCGTACGGTCAGCACGCCGATCGGCTGCTTCAGCTTGGTGACGACTAACAGGGGGATCCCCTTGGAGGCCATCAGTGTGACCGCATCGTCGCCGGGCTTGTCGTATTCGATGGTCTCGACGGGTCTCGTCATGATGGCCCGCGCATCCACCTCGCTCGGATTCAATCCCGGCGCGGCCACTTTGTACACGATATCCGAATGTGTGATGATCCCCAGCGACGCATGGACATCCTTGACCAGGAGGCAGGGCGCGTGCTCTCGTCGCATGATGCGCGCGGCTTCGCGGACGGACACGTCCCCGGGAATCTGCACGATGCCAGGGCTCATGGAATGGACGACCAGCGGGGAGGGGTGATCGCCGGCGCTATGGCGGAGCGTGTCACCGGCGCGTGTCATGAACCGTGAGTCCTCCGCCCGACCCGACAGGTCGAGGCATGAATCGGCGACTGCATGAAAGAAGAATGAATTCAATCTGGACGTGAGTATAACAAAACGCCTCGGGTTCGTCGCCAAAAACCCGAGTTGCTGACATGCTTGTCAGGACGCGGTGACGACCGGTACACTAGCTGCACGGGTGAACGAGAGACGTGATGAACCAGGTCGTTGAAACATTCGAGCGCCGCGCGCGCGTGATTCCTGATCACGGCCTCGGGCTGTCCGTCGATCTCTATTCGCCGGATCTGTTCGACCTGATCGAGGTGCTCGAGACGGAGGCCGGGGGCGCTGGAGTGCCCTGCGGGTACCTCGAGATCTTCAAAGCCGCGGAACAGGGCCTGGCGCGAGTGCGTCGGCGCCTGCCGGGGGTGACGTTCAATTATCACGCAGAAGGCTTGTGGGTGACGCAGCCTGACATGGCGACCGCCTACCCGTTGGAGGCTGAGTTGGAAACCGCCGCGCGCCATCTCCGCATCCTGGGCAGTCACTGGTTCACGCACGAATGCGCGTCGAAGCAAATGGCCGGCTACTCGTTCGGTACCTATCTCCCGCCCGTCTATACGCGCGCGGCGGCGGCGGTGGTGGCGAGCAATGTCGATCGGGTCCAGGGTGCCCTGGACCGCCGGTTGGGTGGGGACGAGGGGCGGGGCCCATTGCTGCTGCTCGAAATGCCGCCGCTCACCTATTTTGCATTCGGCGATCTTGCGGTGCCGGAGTTCTTCCGCCTGGTCGCGGAGGCGACGCCGTGCGGACTGGTTCTGGACATCGGGCATTTGTGGACGGTTGCCCGATACACCGGCGCGTGGCGGAGCCAATCGCTGCAGAGATTCGTACAGGCGTTTCTGGAACGATTCCCGCTGGACCGAGTGATTCAAATCCATGTGGCAGGTCTGGCGGTGCACGAGCCCCCTTCGCATGGGGACAGGCATGTCGGTGACGGCGAGCCAGTCCCCTGGATTGATGCGCACGGCGCGCCGATCCCCGCCGTGCTCTTCGACATGCTCGATCAGGTACTGGCGCATCCCGGGCTGGTCAACCTCAAGGGGGTTGCGCTGGAGGTGGACACGAAGTCGATTCCGGAGATCGTGCGCGAGTTCGGCGCGTTCCGGCGACGGTTCGCCCGGTGGGTGGAGCGGCCTGGGCCGGTGGGCATCGGAGGGAGCGCGTCGTCCGTACCTGCAGCGCGACCGGGTTCGAGGGGCTCAGCCGAGCAGGAGGCCGGCGCGGATTTGGTTCATCTGTATGCTGACTATGCGAGAGCGGTCGCCGGGGTGGATTGGGAGGCTGTGCGCCGCCTTCCGGCGCTGGGGATCGAGCCCGGCTCCCTCGAGGCCTACCGCACGTATCTCCGGCACGAGATTCTGGCGTGGGGCGGGGCGCTGACCGACATGTTTCCGCAGACCTGCAAGGCCTTGGAGCGGGCGGGCGTGGCGCTGGATGAGTTCCTGGCGTTCTGGTTTCGGGAGGCGCGCCCGGCCACGACTCCCTATGACTTTTTTCTGCTGAAGGTCGAACGGTTCCGGGAATTCGTCGGGGAGACGCTGCCGAGCGCGGCCAGCCTGGCGGCCCGTGAGGCGGAAGACTTGCGGCAGGCCTATCAGACGGTTAACGAATTGGTTGGACGTGAGCAAGAGGCCGTGAAGCGTGAAGAGAACGAACAGGTCTTCACCTTACGACAGTCTTGGGCTGAGGCTCGAGTTTCCCGGTGAACCAGGCTCTCGATCGGTGCAGTGCGCTCCTTGGGCTTCGATGTTCGCTGTTGTAAGGACGAACGACGAATGACGGGAGACGTCCTCTCCACAAACTTCTGGCAGACGCTGCCCCAGCCGATCATCGGCCTGGCACCGATGGACGGCGTGACCGACGCCGCGTTCCGCCTCATCGTGGCCCGGCACGGGGGGCCGGACGTCGCGTTCACGGAATTCGCTCACGTGACGGATATCTGCCGAGGGTCCGAGGCGACACTGCAGGCGCTCCGCTATAGTGATTGTGAGCGGCCTATCGTTGCCCAGTTGTACGGCAAGGATCCTGCGCTGTTCTATCAGGCGGCCCACGTGGTCTGCGAGCTGGGTTTTGACGGCCTCGACATCAACATGGGCTGCCCGTCGCGGAGCGTCGCCTCATTCGGATCGGGCGCGGGATTGATCCGGACACCGGACCTGGCCCGCGAGATCATCCGGGCGACGCGGCAGGGCATTCAGGACTGGGCGAGCGGCCAGTCGCTGATCGGCGCCGGCCTCAAGCCGGCGCGCGCGGCATTCGTGTCCTCCATGCTTCAGCGCGCGAACCGGCTGCCGGCGGTCCGCCGGGTCATCCCGCTCTCGATCAAAACCCGGATCGGCTGCGACTCGGATGTCGTCGAGGCCTGGATCAGTGATCTGCTGGACGAAGAACCGGCGGTGATCTCGCTGCATGGCCGGACGCTGGCGCAGATGCATCGTGGCCAAGCGGACTGGGGCGCGATTGCGCGCGCGGGCAGGCTCGCGCAAGGGACGCGGACGCTCTTGCTGGGGAACGGCGATATTCAGAGCCTGGCGGATGTCGTCCGGCGCGTGCGGGAGGCAGCCGTCCACGGAGTCCTGGTCGGACGCGGCACGCTCGGAGAGCCGTGGCTGTTCCGACAGAAGGAGGAGATCCGCGCTGCCTGCCGGATGGCCCGGACCGCCGACGCCGAGATCGCGCCTCCCGGGGGACGCCCGCCGGGCGTCACACAACGGTTTGGAGTCATGCTCGAGCATGCGCGCGTGTTTGAAACACTGTTCGGTGCCTCCCGGTTCCCTCCTATGCGGAAACATCTGGGCTGGTATTGCAAGGGGTTCCCCGGTGCCGCGGCGATGCGGGCGGCCATGGTGCGCGCCTCGAGCAGCACCGATGTCGAACGGATCGTGACGGAGTATCTGAGAGGCCTGCAGTCCTCACCGTCGTGGTGTGACCCCGCCGACACCGTGTCCGCGGCCGGGGCACGCCCAGCCCCATGCGCGTAATTCTTGCTTCCTCCTCTCCCCGCCGGCGGGACCTGCTGGCGCTCCTGGGCATTCCCTTCGAAGTCGTTGACCCTTCCTTCGTCGAGGCAGTCCGGCAGGATCGCCCGGCTGACGAGCAGGCTCGCGATTTCGCCCGCTGCAAAGCCCGTTCCTGCGTGGACCGATGCCCCGACGCCCTGATCCTGGGCAGCGACACCCTCATCGCGCTGGGGACGCGCGTGCTCGGGAAGCCGGGGAATGCCGACGAAGCCCGGAGCATGTTGCAACTACTGCGAGGGCGCGAGCATTTGATCTGTTCGGCGGTCGCGCTGGCCGGCCCCGGCGGCGTGATGCTGGACGATGCGGTGGAGCGGGCGCAGGTCTGGATGCGGCCGTTCTCAGACGCCGACCTGGACGCCTATCTGGCGACGGGCGAGAGCCTCGGCAAAGCGGGCGCGTACTCGATTCAGGGCGCGGGTGGGACGCTGGTGGAGCAAATCGATGGTGACTTTCCCGCGGTCGTCGGACTGCCGCTGCGACTGGTCGCCGCGATGCTGGCACGCCAAGGCATCCGGGGTACGATCGATGTGGAGACGATTTACACGACGAAACCCTATCCGAACTGGGCGCGGTTCTCTCACCCGTAGCCCCTTTTGTCTTCGGCCAGGCAATTGCTTTGACGGCCCCTTTTCCTTACAATGCCTCCCGCTCGGCGGGCGGATGGCCGAGCCTCGGATTCCGGAATGCCGCAGGGGAGGAAGCCATGGGTTCGTCCATCATGATAGTCCGCCGGAGACCAGTCGACGCGACCGGACGGGGCGGACACCTGCTTCGGGGCGCGCTAGTGACGCTCGTCACGCTGGTGGTGACGGCCGTGCCGCCGCCTGCCGGGGCGATTGATGTCAAGCTCACGATGGAGGATGCCAAGAAAGCCCTGGCGGCCGGGCGTGAGCCCATGGAGAAGGCGAACACACCGGAGGAGGTCAAGCAGGTGTTGCAGCAGGCGTCCAGGTCCACACGGATCGGCGCGGACCCCGAGAAAGATACGTGCGGGACGAGCGCCATTCTCCGGACGAAGCGCTTCTGGCTGGAGTCCTTCGGGCGGAAGGAAGCGACGGAATCGAAGAAGCAGAATCGCGAGGTCCGGATGCCGGAGGACAAGATCCAGAAGTACCTGGAAATGCCGTACCTTGAGATGGAAGTGCAAATGTGTGGCGACGATGAGTATTTCGCTGAAGGCGTCGAGCTGGCGATGCAGCAAGGCACCAAGACCATCAAGCCGGCGGACGTCAGCCCGGCCGAACGGGGCCGGAAGAACGAAGGTCAGGGACCTGCCTACCGCTCGCGCTTTACGGCGCGCTTCGCCTACGACAGTTTTGATCCAAATGCGTTCACCAAGGTGGTCATCGTCTATCCGGATGGGAAGATGAACGAGATCGAAGCGGACTTCTCAAAGGTGAAGTAGATACGCCAGTAACGCGCAGCGAGCAGTAGGGAGCGAACAGCATACTGAAGGGAGCGACATCCGCTGCTTGCTATTCGCTATTCGCTATTTGCTCTTCGAGTCGTAGCGTGTAGAGATAGTGGTAGAGGCCGCGCTGGCCCATCAGCGACGCGTGGGTGCCTTCCTCGACGATTCGCCCTTTGGACAACACGAGGATCCGGTCCGCGTTCTGCACCGTCGTGAGGCGGTGGGCGATCACGAACGTGGTCCGTCCCGCCATCAAGCGCTCCAGCGCCTCCTGCACGAGCCGTTCTGATTCGGCGTCCAGCGCCGACGTCGCCTCATCGAGTAAGAGCAGGCGCGGATTCTTGAGAATCGCGCGGGCGATCGCCAGCCGCTGACGCTGCCCTCCAGACAGGTTGACGCCCTTTTCGCCCACGATCGTCTGGTACCCGTCCGGCAGCGCGACGATGAAGTCGTGTGCGTTCGCAGCCTTGCTCGCGACCAGGATCTCCTCCTGGGTTGCGTCCTCGCGCCCGTAGCGGATGTTCTCCAGGATCGTCCCTCCGAACAGCACGGTTTCCTGGGGTACGAGGGCGATTTGTCGGTACAGGCTGTCGAGGCGGACGGTTCGGAGGTCATAGCCGTCGATCGCGATGGAGCCTTCGGTCGGGTCGTAGAACCGGTGCAACAGGTTGATCAGCGTGGTCTTGCCGGCGCCGGTGGGGCCCACGATCGCCACCAGTTCGCCGGGTTTGGCCTCGAACGACATGTCGGAGAGCACAGGCTGGCGCGGGTCGTAGGCAAAGCCGACCCGGTCCGCACGGACATGACCGGTGAGCGCCGGCAATTCAGTCGCATCGGGCCGGTCGGCGACCTCCGCCTCCGTGTCGAGAATTTCGAACACCCGGGCCAACGCGCCCTGAGCCTCTTTGATCTGCGCGAACACCCGCGCCGCGGATCCGAAGGGGCCGATCAGAATGCCCGCGAACAGCACGAAGGCGAAGAGATCGCCCGGCGTCACGGCCCCTTCGATGACCTGCTTGCCGCCGTACCAGAAGACCGCGGCCGCGGCCGCGAAGGTCAGCAGGGTGATCGTCGGCACGAAGATCGCCAGCACGGCCGCACGTCGCAGCGTGATCCCCATGACGCGGCGGAGTTGCCCGGCAAAGCGGGCTTCCTCACGCCCGGTCTGGACGAACGATTTCACGATCCGGATGCCGGACAGGACTTCTTCCGCGACCGTCGTGGTGCCGGCGGTCTGGTCTTGGATGGCGGTGGACAGCGCTTTCAGACGCCGGCCGAACCCGCGCGCGACCAGCACCAGCACGGGGAGCAGCAAGAGGATCAGCAGGCACAGCCGCCAGTTCATGAGGAACAGAAAGGCCACGCCGCCTATGAAGGTGACCAGCTGCTTAGCGGAATCGATCGGCGTTTCGGTCGCCGTGCTCTGGATGAGGCCGACGTCGTTCATCAAGCGCGAGAGCAGTTCGCCGGTCCGCCGGCGCGCGAAAAAGCTGACCGACAGCCGCTGCAGGTGCGCGAACAGATGCGTCCGGAAGTCCACCATGATCCGCTGCGACACCCAGGCCGTCAGGTAGCTGTGCCCCATCGAAAGGAGGCCTTGCACGAGTACGAGGCCGAGGAAGAGCGCGATCCCCTGCGTCACGGCGGGGAGATTTTGCTGGACGGTGACCAGGTCCCAGAGATGGCCGGCGAGCCGCAGCATGGCCAGGTTCAGGAGCGCGACGCCCATCACGAGGGCGGCCGCCGCAGCCATTTGCGGAAAGTACGGCTTGAGAAACGGGAGAAAGCGCGCGTAATAGGACATCGGCTCAGCGAGTGGCTCCGACGGAGATCGTCGGGGGCATTCTGGAAAAGGCCGGAAAAGGTTGCGAGCGGGCGAGCGGCACCGGGGGCAGCCCCCGTGCCTACAACTGGGTAATGGATTCGATCAGGTTCTTGTTCAAGGACACGAAGTCGGCGCGCTCCCGATCGTCAATGATGACGTCGGTCAGATTGATGAACAGCCGTTGCTCCTCGTTGAGCACGTCCGACACCCGGTTGCGCATCGGGGGGATCACGAACTCGCCGACGTAGGTGCCATTGACCGTGCGAACCCGAATCTTGGCTTTCTTTCCCTCAGACACGGGACCCTCCGGTTGCGCGTGGAGCATCGGCTAGCTGCGGCGACGCAGGAACTTCATCCGTCTGCGAAGCTTCTTGTGCTTGTGTTTTCGCATCTTCTTCCGTCGTTTCTTCAGGACGCTCGACATGCAGACTCTCCTCAAGGAAGCGAGTCTAAAGCGTTTACCCCCTAAAAGCAAGCGCGGAGGCCGGTTGCTGCGCATCCGGCGCCGGGTCAACCGCGTGAGATTTCGTAGCATACGTCCCTGGAGGTGTCAAGCGACGCCGGCGTCGTGTCAGATCGGCGTACAGCGCCTTGACGCGTTCGAAGAGCGCTCCCTATACTGCAGCATGATCTCTGTCCGCCCTGCCTGGTGGCATCTGCTCCTTTGCGGTCTCCTGGCCGGAATCGGCCCGCTGCTCGGATGCTCTTCGAAGGACATTCTGTATCCGGAAGACCATGAGCGCTACAAACGGATCGACTCGGCGATGGAGACGCTTCGGACCGGCTACGAGGGGAAGGACCTGTCCCGCCTGAAGGGCCTCATGCTGCCCCTCGATTCGATGGACCGCATCGAGCAGGAGATTGAAAAGGACTTCGAGTCGTTCGAGCAGATTACGCTGGGCTTTTCAGTCGAACGGATCGTGATTGAGGGCGATAACGTCGATGCCTTCGTACACTGGCATGGCCACTGGAAACGGAGCAAGACCGACACCGGCGTAAGGGAGCGCGGGCATGGCGTGCTGCATTGGGTGGGCGTGCAGTCCATCCTGCTCAAGGGCATGGACGGCGACTTGCCGTTCGGGATGACCGCACGCCTGGCCGCGGCCGAGAGCCAGAGGCCGGACGCGCAGCAGGCGCTCCCCCAGAGGCCGGAGCTTCAAAAGGGAGGGCCGCGGAAATGACGGCGCGGCTGGTTCCCCTGCGCAAGCCGGCCGCTCCGGCCGCGGATTTCCTGGTCATCGGCAGCGGCGTGGCGGGCTTGCGCGCCGCGATCGAGCTCAGCCGTCAAGGGCAGGTGCTCATCCTCACGAAAGGGGATCCGCTCGAGAGCAGCTCGTTCTACGCACAGGGGGGCGTCGCGGTCGCGATGAGCGAGGAAGATGACGTGGCGATTCATTTGACCGACACGCTGAGGGCCGGGCACGGGCTGTGCCGGGAAGAGTCGGTGCGCGTGCTTGTCGAGGAGGGCCCTGAGCGCATCCAGGAGCTGATCGCCTGGGGCGCCCGGTTCGACAAGGTCGGCGGCAAGTTCGCGTTTGCTCGGGAGGCCGCGCACAGCCGCAGCCGCATCCTGCGCGCGCGGGGCGATGCCACCGGGAACGAGATGGTGCGGACCCTGATGGGCGAGGCGCGCCGACAGCGGAGCATTCGGTGGCTGGACCGGCACTTCACCATCGATCTGGTCGCGCCGGACGGGGTCTGCCGGGGTGTACTGGTGCTCAACGAGGCCACCGGCACGCGGACGATCATCGCGGCCTCGGCCGTTGTGCTGGCGACGGGCGGTATCGGCCAGATCTACGCCCGTACCACGAACCCGCTCAGTGCGACCGGCGACGGGATCGCGATGGCGTTCCGCGCCGGGGCGTCGCTCGAAGACATGGAATTCGTCCAGTTTCATCCGACGGCGCTCTATCTGCCGTCGAGCCCCCCGTTTCTCCTCACGGAAGCCATCCGCGGCGAGGGCGGGCAGCTCCGGAACGTCAAGGGCGAGCTGTTCATGCACAAATATCATCCGGCCGGGGTACTAGCGCCGCGCGACATCGTGGCCCGGGGCATCTGGTCGGAGATGGCCGCGACGCGGGCGCGGCACGTGTACCTGGACGTCACGCATCTGGACCCGGGGTTCGTCAAGCGGCGCTTCCCGACGGTTTACTCGACGTGCCTCCGGTACGACATCGATATCACCGAAGAATGGATTCCGGTGTCCCCAAGCGCGCATTATCTGATGGGGGGCGTGCGGACCGATACCCACGGGGCGACGAGCCTGCCGGGATTGTTCGCCGCCGGGGAAGTGGCGTGCAGCGGCCTGCATGGCGCTAACCGGCTGGCCAGTAATTCGCTGCTGGAGGGCCTGGTGTTCGGCGCCCGGGCGGCACGGGCCGCCCTGAGCTTCGCGGGGTCTCCACGCCGGCAAGAGCCGCTGCCCTCGGTCCGAGAATTGGAGGGGACCTCCCCGGGGACGCTCGACGACGCTGACAAGCTGCGCAGCTCCCTGCGCCGGCTGATGTGGGGCAAGGTCGGTCTCGTCCGGACCGCAGACTCGCTGGCCAGTGCTACTGCCCAGTTATCCCGCTGGGAGCGGCTCGTGGATCGGCCCTTGGCCAGCCGCCGCGATCTGGAGGTGAAGAACATGATCCAGGTGGGGCATTGCGTGGCCGAGGCGGCGCTGAGGCGGGAGAACAGCGTGGGTGCGCATTATCGAGCTGACTGCACGGCCGCCAAGGGAGCCGGCTGGAGGCAGCATCTGTGCTTGAGCCGGAGTGACCTGCTTACGGGTGAGGGATGGGCCGGTAGGCGACGCTCCGAGCCGGGGTCGGGGAGATGAGGCCGGCGGAGGTGGGTACGGCCAGCGGCTCTTCGCGGTGGATGAAGGCGCGATAGTAGCGCAAGACCTTGAACACGTAGCGGCGAGTTTCCTTAATCGGGGGCAGCGTCCGGTACTGCTCGACTCGATTCTCACCCGCGTTGTAGGCCGCCAGCGCCAGCGGAAGATTCCCGTTGAACCGATCCAGCAGATACCGCAAGTAGCGGGCGCCCCCGCCGATGTTCTCGTCCGGATCGTACGGATCCCGGACGTCCAGCTTGACCGCCGTTTCGGGCATGAGCTGCATGAGGCCGACCGCCCCCGCGCGGGACACGGCGGCCGGATCGAAATTGGATTCCGCTTTGATGATGGCGCGGAGCAGCGCCGGCGAGAGTCGGTGCTGACGGGAATATCGTGCGATCGCACGGTCGACCGAGGTGGCCGACACCTTCGGACGGATGCTCGTCCTCCGGCCGGCCAGCTTCCGGTACCGGGCATCGGTCGGGACATTGGTAAACGCAATCGTCCCGTCCGGTTGCACATAATGATAGATCTCACCAGTTGCCCCAGGGGGAACGACGTAGAGGATGGCCAGCATCGCGACGGCAAACGCGACTGTGACGGCAAGTCGACCCTGGCGGTAACAGCGCTGCGAGATGGATAAGTCTTTGATCTGCATAGGTCGAAGGTAGCACCCACCCCATGGGCTGTCAAAAATAATCTCCCGTCTTTAGAGGGGCCATAAGGAGACAGACGCCAGATCTTGTGGTCCCCGGTTCTTGAGGCGGCTTTCTCCGTGTAAGCGAGGGCTCGCGGAAGGGGTCTCCGTAGCGAAGCGCTGGTGCACGACAGCCGGGCTTCGCCCGGGTTCCCCTCAGCTCAGGAAGCGGTCGATATTCTGGTGAAACAGCTCGCGGAGTCGACTGGTGAGCGGGCCAGGACAGGCTGAGCCGAAAGCGGTCTGGTTAATCGCCCGAACCGGGGCGATTTCCATGGTCGTGTTGGTGAGAAAACACTCGTCAGCCTCCAGTAGCGTCTCGGGTGTGTAGGCGCCTTCCTCTGTCTGAATGCCGTGCTCCCGGGCCAACTGCAACACGGTGCCCCGCGTGACGCCGTCCAATATGCTGCAGGCAACCGAAGGGGTGCAGAGACATCCGTGTCGCACGAAGAATAGGTTGCTCGTCGTGCATTCGGTAAGGACGCCGTCGGCGTTCAACATCAGCGCGTCGAAGGCGCCGGCTCTGGTTGCCTCTTGCTTGGCGAGAATATTGTTCAAAAAGTTCAGCGACTTGATCTGCGGGTTCAGCGCGGTCGCCAGGTTGCGGCGGACCGACACGAGCGCCAGGCGGACTCCCTCGGTAAACAGGTGGGTCGGGTAGGCGCGAAAGGGCCTTGCGATGAGGACGACGGTCGGACGGGGACAGAGCGCTGGATCCAGGCCGATCTCGCCCGCGCCGCGTGAGACGGTGATCCGGATATACGCGTCCGTGAGCCCGTTGCGGCGCATCGCGTCCTGTAGCAGTGCAGGCCAGTCTTTCTCGGGGACCGGCACCTCAAGCCCGATCATCCGTCCCGACCGCCGTAGTCGCGCGAGGTGCTCGTCGCGCTTGAAGATGCGCCCGCCGTACGCGCGCAGCGTCTCGTAGACGCCGTCGCCATAGAGGAAGCCATGGTCGAACACGGAGACGACGGCGTCCTTCTCATCCACGAAGCGATCGTTCAGGAAGATCCACATGGTTGCCACGTTAGCCGTGAGACGCCGGACGTCAGAGGCGGCGAGAAGCGACGGCCACACCTACCGATCTCAGGGCATTTCGTCTCACGCTTCACGTCTCACGGTTCACGTCCTTCAGCGCGGCCATGAGGGCTTCCGCCTTGAACAGGGTTTCGTCGTACTCCCGAGCCGGGTCCGAATCCGCCACGATGCCGGCCCCGACTTGCAGGTACCCGCGCTCCCGGGTCAGCACCAGCGTGCGAATGATAATGTTCAAATCCAGATCGCCACTCCAGCTCAAGTACCCGAGCGAACCAGTGTAGGGCCCGCGGCGGACCGGCTCCAGTTCCTCGATGATCTCCATGCAGCGGATCTTGGGTACACCGGTGATCGTCCCACCGGGGAACATGGCTCGGATCAGGGCGAAGCCGTCCGCATCATCAGACAGCTCGCCCGTGACGTTGGAGACAATGTGACTCACATGGGAGTAGCGTTCGATCACCATGAACTCGTCGATCCGGACCGTTCCGTACCGGCACACACGACCCAGGTCGTTGCGTTCGAGGTCCACCAGCATCACGTGCTCGGCGCGCTCCTTTGCGTTGGTGAGCAGTTCTTCGGCGAGTCGCCGGTCTTCGGACAGATCGCGCCCGCGGGGCCGGGTGCCGGCAATCGGCCGGGTCTCTGCGCGCCGGCCCTGCAGGCGCACGAGTCGCTCCGGCGAGGAACCGACGAGGCACACGCCGTCGAACTCAAGCAGCGCCGAGAAGGGCGACGGGTTCACGTGACGCAGGCGGCCGTACAGCGTCCTGCCAAGGCCGTCCTCACGCCTCTCGCCCCTCGTCCCGCCTCCGCCCGGCTTCGACGGGCCGCCAAAGCCTCGCGACGGCGGCTCGAGCGCGATAGTGAACCGGTGCGACAGATTCGCCTGATAGATGTCCCCCGCGGCGATGTACTCTTTGCACCGGTGCACCCGATCCATGTAGCTGTCACGAGACTGGTCCGGCGTGATCGTCAAGTCGGAGGTGGGAATCGGTTCACGCTGCCTCGATCTCGGCGCGGTGAGGCGGGCCTCCAATTCAGCGAGACGATCGCAGCCTTCACGATACAGCTTCTCGCGCGGCTCGCCAAGCAACCGCTCCAGGGGTGGAGAGAACAGGAAGTGGAGGAGGCGAGTCTTGTGATCGAGCGCGGCAAACAGATCCACGAAGGCGAACATCAGGTCGGGAAGCTGGACATCGTCCACTGCGAGCGTTGGGAGTCGTTCGAACGAGCGGACGAGGTCATAGCCGAAATAGCCGACGGCGCCGCCGAAAAAGGGCGGTGACCCATCCGGTCTGGGCATTCGTGAGGCCCGCAGTAAGCCGGCCAGCGCCTGGAACGGATTCCCCTCATGGGTGGTCACCCGATCGCGCGTCGTCAAGGCATAGCGCTGATCTTTGCCGGACAGCATGAGATAGGGATCGCTCCCCAGGAACGAGTACCGGGTGATCCCGTCGCTGCCCTTGCCGCTTTCCAGCAGGAACGATGGTCGTCCGGCGACGGCAAGCCGCCGGTGCAGCTCGAAGGCGTCCGCCTCCGGCTGGGGCACAGAGAGCATGAGCGGTTCCGGCTGTTCGGCGATCAGAAATCGCGCGCGTGAGGGACGCATCATGGTTCCCTTGTATCACAAGGCTGCCGAATGAGACCAGCACCGCCCGCGACGAGCTCGGCCGAGTCGTCCCGCCGGAGGGCGGGAGAGTCGAAGGGTTGACATCCCGGCGGCAAGTTTGATTGAATGCGCGCCGGTTATTGCCAGGTGCAACCCGATGCCGCCCTCAACGGATCCGTTTTACGCGGGCTTGGGCCAGGCGGTTCGAATCGGGACCGAGTTGCTCGCGGCGCTGATCGTGGGAGGTGGACTGGGCTGGCTGGCCGATGCCTACCTGTTCGGTTCTACTCCTTGGGGTGTGGTCATCGGTTTGATCCTTGGCGCCGCGGCGGGCGTGCGCAACGCCTACCGTGCGGCCCAGCGGTGGCAGAACGACAACGAGAAACGATAGGTCCGGAGCGCTGACGTAGCTTCCACCCCGCGAGTCATCGCTTCCTCCTCAGCAGTCATCACCGGTTTCCATGGAACACTCGGACAATCCCCTCCATCCGTTTGAACTGCATGAGCTCGTGCCCATCCATCTGTTCGGCCTCGACATCTCGCTCAACAAAGCCGTGATCATGATGTGGGTGGTGATCGCCCTGGTGACCGGCCTATTTTTGGCCGCGGGCGCCTCGCGGCGGCTTGTCCCGACGAAACTACAGAGCCTGGCCGAAATCCTGGTGGACTTTATCCGTGGCATGATCCTCGACACAATCGGCAAGCAGGGCCTTCGGTTTTTCCCCTTCGTGGCGACCCTGTTCCTGTTCATTCTGTTCTGCAACCTGCTGGGACTCATCCCGGGCACCTATACGGTGACGAGCCAGATCGTTGTCACCGCCGCCTTCGCAATCTTCGTCTATAGCATGAGCATCGTGCTGGGTTTTGTCGTCCATGGCATCAAGTTCCTGGGGATTCTGGTGCCGGCGGGCACGCCAGGGTGGCTGTTGCCGCTGATGATGCCCATCGAGCTGATCAGTCAGTTGGCACGCCCCCTCTCGCTGGCGGTTCGACTGTTTGCCAACATGACGGCCGGGCATACCGTGCTCGCCGTGCTTTTTGGCATGGTGCTCAGCCTCCCCTTGATAGCATTGCCGCTTGTAGCGAAGGCCGGGCTCTTCCTCGCGTTGATTGGGCTGATCATCGGGTGGCGTTGGATCGTCCGCCTGGCCGGAGGCTGGGGGGTCGTTGCCCTCTGCGTACTGATTCCGGTTATCGCGTCTCTGGTGTGGGTTCGATGGCTCCCTTTCGTGGTCACGATCGGAATCAACGGTCTCGAGGTGTTCATTGCGTTTATTCAGGCGTATATCTTCACGATTCTCACCTGCGTGTATCTGGGCGATGCCGTGACGTTGCACGGACACGCAGAGAGTCCTGCGCACTGATCGAAACAGAATCTTCGCTCCCCGCTATTTGCTATTGGCTGTTCGCTTGTTCAAGGGAGGGCACGACACGATGGATTCTGCAGCATCGGCATTACTGGGGATGGGATTGGCGGCGGCCGGGTTTGCCGGAGCCGGAGTCGGCATTGGCTACATCTTCGGCAAGATGATCGAGGCGGTGGCGCGCCAACCCGAGGCGGAGGGTCGCGTGGGCAAGTACATGTGGATCGGGTTCGCGCTGGTCGAAGCGATCGCGCTGTACGGGCTCGTCATTGCGTTCATCATCATGGGCCTGAGAAAATAGCGTTGTGCCGGTTGAGCCCGTTGCGCCTGTTGCACTCGAAACGAGCCTAACGGGCGAAACGGGCCGAACGGACCTAACGGGTCGGCTACTATGCCACAGTTCGACACACATTTCTTCTCTTCGCTGATCTTCTGGGAGATCGTCTCCTTTGCGATCCTGCTCCTGATTCTATGGAAGTTCGCCTTCCCGCCGATCCTGGCCACTCTGGACGAGCGGGAGCGCAAAATTCGGGACAGCCTGGACGAGGCTGAACGGAACCGCGCCGAAGCCGAGCGGAAACTGAAGGAATACGAGGCGAAGTTGAACGCGGCGGCGAAGGACGCCGAGGCGATTCTCTCGCAGGCTCGGGAGCGGGCCCAGCGCGCGGTGGAGGAAAACGAGCAACGGATGCGTGCCGACGCAGAGCGGATCAAGGAGGACGCATCGCGCGAGATCGATCACGCGCGGCGGAAAGCCGTCGCCGAGATCCGCACGCACACCATTGATCTCGCCCTGCAGGTCGCGGAAAAGGTCGTCGGCCGGAGCCTTACCGACGCGGATCACCGCCGCCTGGCGGAGGAGACGCTCCAGGCGGTCGCGGAACACCACGAGCGCTGAGGGGTATAGGGATAGACGGGGTAGCGGGTTATCCCTGTGGCCCTTTACGCCCGCCCATTCGCTCCGCCCCGCCGGTAGCCCCCCTGGGCTAGCGTCACGGTCGCAAAGCCAAGGTCGGTCAGCGCGCGTGTGACCTGATCTTGCATTGGCCGCTCGAAGAGTCGCGGGAGCTCATCTTGCCCCACTTCGACTCGGGCTGCACCCCGATCGTCCCGCACGCGCACCTGTCGGAAGCCTTGCTTCAGGAGAAACGCCTCGGCCTGCTCGACCCGGCTCAATTTCGCCAGGGTGATCGGGGTCCCGCGCGGAATGCGGGAGGAGAGGCAGGCGGCGGCCGGTTTGTCCCAGTTGGAGAGTCCCAACTCTCTCGCCAGGACACGGGTCTCCTCTTTCGACAGGCCGGCCTCGAGGAGCGGGCTGCGTACGTCCCGCTCGCGGGCCGCGCGCAGGCCCGGCCGTTCATCGCTCAGATCATCCACGTTCGTCCCGTCCGCGATCGCACCGATCTGAAGAGCTTCCTTGAGCGGCGCCAACACCTCGAACAGATCGCTCTTGCAGTGGTAGCAACGCTGGGCGTCATTGCGGACGAAATCGGCGATCTTGAGCTGATCGGTCTCGATGACCAGATGGCGGGCGCCGATCTCGGCCGCCACGCGGCGTGCCAGGTTCAGCTCAAGGGTCGGCAAGGTCGGCGACCGCGCGGTTACGCCGATCGCCCGCGGTCCAAGCACGTCGTGTGCGACTTTGAGCACCAGCGTGCTGTCGATGCCGCCGGAGTACGCGACAAGCACGGAGCCGATCTCTTCGAAGATGTGTTGTAGTCTTTTGAGCTTCTTGTCCAGCATCAGTTCCCCAGTGGCGCTTGCTTCCTTTCGCGAGGCTATCGGCGATGGGCGATAGGCAAGATGTGGTGGGCTTGGCTTACACCGATCGCCGATAACCGGGGACCAGTTGCTTTGGGCATACAACGGGTGCCCCCTCGCCTATAACTTCACCTTCGCCTTCGCGAGATTCCCGACGACGACGAGTGCATAGCGGTCCGGATGCAGGTACTGCTTGGCGACGCGCTGCACGTCCTCTTTGGTGACCTGCTCGATCCATTTCGGGTATTGCGTGAAATAGTCGAGGCCAAGCCCGAAGAACTCGACCTGGCCGAGGATGTCCGCGAGCTTGCCCGTGGTGTCCAGCCGGAGCGGGAAGCTGCCGATCAAGTAGGCCTTGGCATCCGCCAACTCCTCATCGGTCGGTGGGTGCTCCACCATGCCTCCCAATTCGGTGAGCATCGCACCGATGGCCTGGTTGGCCATTTCGGTGCGGGTCTGAAGACTGATCATGAAAGAACCGGGCATCTGGTTCGCGTCAAACATGCTTGCGACGCCGTAGGCCAGCCCCTGCCGGTCGCGAATCGAGTCCATGAGCCGGGAGGAGAAGCCACCCGCGCCCAGGATGTGGTTCATGACGGTGACGGCGTAGTAGTCGGGGTTCAGCCGGCTGATCCCCAGATGGCCGGCGACGATCGTGACTTGGGTGAGGTCCTTGTCAATGAGCTTCAGCACCGGCTTGTCGATTTTTGCCGGGGTCCCGACCTTGCGGGCCGGCGCCTTGCCGGGTTTCCAGCCGCCGAAGTGCTTGGCGACGAGGTCGCGGGCCTGTTCCGTCGTCAGGTCGCCGACGATCGCCAGGATGGACTGGTTCGGCAGATATTCTCGCGCATAAAACTTCTGGACGTCGTCGCGGGTGATCTTCGGCAGAGTCTCTTCGGTGCCGTTCACGGGCCAACGGTAGGGATGCCCGCCGAAGACGAGCTGGTTGAAGGCCTTGGTCGCCACGAGCCCGGGGTCGTCCTTTTCGCTCTGCATTTCGCCGAGGAGCTGCCCCCGCACGCGTTCAAGCTCCGCCGACGGGAACGCGGGTCGCTGCAGCACGTCGGCCAGGAGTTCGAAGCCCAGCTCGGCGTCCTTCTTGAGCACCCGCGCGGTCGCGGTCGTGTAATCCTCGGTGGCGCGGGCTACGAGCGCGCCGCCGACGAAGTCGATCTGCTCGGCGAGCTGGCTCGCGCTGCGCGTCGTCGTGCCTTCGTCGAGCAGGCTGGCCACGAGGTTCGCCAGCCCGGCTTTCTCTGAGGGGTCATGGGCGGAGCCGGCCTTGACGAGCGCATGGATCTGCACGATCGGCAGTGCGTGCTGCTCCAGGACGAGCACGGTCAGGCCATTCGGCATGACGAATCGGACCGGGCTCAGCTCTGCGGCCTCCGCCCGTGCGCCCAGCAGTGCGAGCGCGGCGGGCGCCAACCAAGCGATGGCGCGCAGGCAGCCCCGTTGCCGGCGTGAGGGGCTCATCGTTTCCTCTTTTTTTTCTTCTTCTTTGTGTCCTGTTTCGCCTTGGGTTCGCCAGCGGCCGGGGCCGGCTTCTCGGCCGCGGCCTGACTCTGGCCTGCCGGGGTGGGAATGAGAATGCCGACCGTGCGGGCGTCCTCGACGAAATAGCGCCGCGCGACGCGCTGCACGTCCTGCGCCGTCACGCGCCTGATCCGCTCGACGAACTGTTCCACGTGCTGCCAGCCGGCGCCGACGGTCTCCGCCTGGCCGAGGAGCATGGCCTGGCGGAAATTGGAATCTTGGCTGAAGACGTAGGACGCCTCCACCTGATTCTTTGCGCGCTGTAACTCCTGGTCGGTGACCGGGGTCGCCTGGACCTGCTCGATCACCTTGAACAGCGCACGCTCGACCTCCTCGACCTTCCGGTCCGGCCGCACGAGAGCAAAGAAGTAGAAGAGCTCCGGGTCGGCCTGCAGCAGGTCGTACTCGGCGCCCACGGCCAGCGCCAGTTTCTGCTCGTAGACGAGGCTGCGATAGAGGCGCGAGCTCTTGCCCTGCGACAGGACAGCTTCCAACAGCGTGAGCGCGTAAGAGTCCTCGCTCGTGTAGTTGGGGATGCGATACCCGGCCATGACGAAGGGGACCTGGGCCTCGCGCTTCACGACGATCCGCCGCTCCCCCTTCTGCTCCGGCTCGACCGTCGTCACCGGCGGCGGGGAAGGAGCCTTGGGAATCGATTCGAAGTAACGTTTGACGGTCGGCAACAGTGTCTCCGCGTTAACGTCGCCGGCAACGATCAGCGTGGCGTTGTTCGGCGAATAGTAGGTATCGTAGTGATGCTTGAGGTCCTCGATGCTCATCGCATCGAGGTCGGGGAACCACCCAATGATCGGCCAATGATAGGGATGGACCATGAAGGCCTGGGCAAACAAGGCTTCGACCAGATACGCTTGCGGGTCATCTTCCGTGCGGAGCCGGCGCTCTTCCTTGACCACCTCCCGCTCGAGCTGGAACTCGTGCTGGTCCAAGAGCAAGTCCCGCAAACGGTCCGATTCCAGCTCCAGCGCCAGCTCGACGCGATCGGCGGCGAGATTCTCGAAGTACGCGGTATAGTCCTGGCTTGTGAATGCGTTGTCGTTCCCCCCGTTCTTGCGGATGGTCTTGGAGAACGCGCCCTTGGGGTGGCGCGGGGTGCCCTTGAACATCATGTGCTCGAGCATGTGGGAGAGGCCGGCCCGCCCCATCACTTCGTTTCGCGATCCGACCTTATACCAGATCTGCACGGTCACGACCGGCGCCTTGGGCGACTCGACGACCAGGACTTTGAGCCCGTTGCTGAGGATGAATTCCTTGACGGGAGGACCGGAGGCCAACGTGACGGCGGGGGGAGCCAGCAGCGCAACCAGGGTCAGAAGGATGCGAGCGGAGGGACGGAATGCAGTCATGTGCCTCGACGTCTCACGCGGGCGCCGCATGCTAGCAACGGGTTCCCGACAGTGTCAAGCCGCGTGGCTGAGCCCTGGTCGAGAGCCGTCCCAACTGCCCGCAGGCGCCGAGAATCTCGCGGCCCTTGCTCTTGCGGATGAAGACGCCGTAGCCGGCTTTGGTGAGCACCGATTGGAATATCAGCACGGTCTGATCCTCCGGCCGCTGGAACCCGCTGTCGGCGAACTCGTTGAACGGAATGAGATTGATCTTGCAGCGCATGCCGCGCAGGAGCGTGGCGAGCCGACGGGCATCCTCAGGCGAGTCGTTCACCCCGGCCAGGAGCACATATTCGAACGTCAGCGTCCGTCGCGGAGGGAGCGGGTAGGCCCGGCAAGCCGTGAGCAGTGTCTCCAATGGGTAGAGCCGGTTGACGGCGGGCATCAGCCGGTCGCGTTGCGTGTTCGTGGTGGCATTGAGCGAGACGGCGAGGTTGACACCGAGCGGCGCGATCGCCGCGAGCCGGGGCGCAAGCCCGGCCGTCGAGACGGTGATCCGTCGCGCCGGAACCCCGAGGCCCCAGTCCTCATTCGTGAGGCGCCGAATGGCCTCGGAGACTGCCTCCAGGTTGGCGAGCGGTTCCCCCATGCCCATGAACACCAGGTTCTTGAGAGGCGAGCTGGCCGGCAGATGATCCTGCACGGTCAGCACCTGCTCCACGATCTCATGGGGTTTGAGGTTGCGCATGAGCCCCATCCGGGCGGTCAGACAGAAGCCGCAATCGAGCGTACAACCGACCTGCGTGGAGAGACAGAGAGTCAACCGATCGTCGTCGGGAATCAGCACGCTCTCGATGCGCAGGCCGTCGGCCAGCGGGATCAGGAATTTCTTCGTCCCGTCGGCGGCTGTCAAGATCTCACCCGGCTCGGAACGGCCGATCTCGGCGAGGGCGTCCAGCCGGTGCCGCTCGGCACGGGGGAGATCGGTCATCTCCTCGACCGACCGAGCGCGCTTGCGGTAGAGCCACCGCAGGACCTGCATCGCGCGATAGCGCGGCCATCCCAGATCGTGCGCCAGGCGTGCCATGGCGTCGACATCAAGGGCCAGTAAGTTGGTTCGGGGAGCGTTGGGCGCGGGGTCAGAGTGAGGAGCGGCACGCATGAGCGCAGCCTAACACAGGGCTGCGCGCAGCCACAAGGCAACGGGAGCGCAGCCGGCCGCCTGTGACCGCGTCGGCTCGGAGACGGGCTCGCGCATCCTTATCTGGTATAATTCACCCGCGCGTATCTACACGTGTCATGCTGCCCCTTCTGCCCCTTGCCATGATGCGCAAAGACCTTTGCCTGAAAACTCTCCTTGGCCGGCTTGCCCTGTGGGGCCCGGCCATGTGCCTTCTCTTTCCCGCATCCACCCAGGGTGCGCCAGCCGATCTGGCCTGTGAGTCGGCGGAGGCGTGTTTCCTCGGGGCGCGCGCCATGACGGGCCCGACCGACGGGACCGGGGCGGCAGAAACACGCACACAGGCGCGACTCGACCGGCTTCACCTGCTGCAAGAGCGGTATCCAGGCAGTCTCTGGGCCAAGCGCGCAGGCCTGCTGAGCGGCCTGTTGCTGACGGAGCACGCGCCGGAACGGGCGGCTCGGTACTTTCGCGCGGCGCAGCGGGACTTCCCGGTGATCGATGACTACATCCGATTCTGGATGGCACAGGCGAGATTCAAGGCGGGCGATTTCCGGCAGGCCGCGTTGTTGCTGGAATCCATCCCGGACACGGTGCCGGACACGTTGCTGGGGCCACGGGCGCTGCTGCTGGCAGGGGAGGCCTGGTACCGGAACGCGGAGTGTCGGTCTGCGCTCGACCTGCTGTCCACGGGCGTCACACAGGCGCCCAAAGAACCGCTCGCCCCGACCGCGCTGTTGCATCTGGCGGAGTGCCAGAGCCGAGAGGGACGCCAACCGGAGCGAGTCGCGACGCTCAAGCGGCTCTGGGTGCAATACCCGCAGAGCCCCGAGGCGCGCGAGGCCGAAACCGCGCTCAGACAGGTAGCCGACGGCGAGCCTTGGCAACCGACCCCTGACGACCTGTTCGCGCGCGCGACGACGTTTTCGCAACTGGCCTTGCATGCCGAAGCGATCGACGAATTGCAGCGTTTCCTCGCGGTGGCGCCGACGCATGCGCGGCGCGGCGAAGCGAAACTCAAGCTGGGCACCTCCTATGTGCGGGTGAAGCGGTATGAGCAGGCCCGGTCGGTCTTTGAGGATCTTGTCGCCGAGCGCAAACCTGAGTCGGACGAGGCAGCGGTCTGGCTCGCGCGGGTGTACTTGCGCCTGGGAGATGGCGATCGTCTGATGGCCATGCGCAAGCTCTTTCCGCTGTTATCACTGTCCGATGATCAGAAGGACGCTATCCTGCTGGTCGCCGGGCTGTGGCTGGAGGACCAGGGTCAGTTCGATCAGGCCCTGGCTCAGTACCGGGGGGTCGGGCAGGGGACTGATCCGGCCGGTCAGCGACTGGAAGCACTGTGGCGAATCGGCTGGATCCAGTTCCGCACGGGGCGGTATCGCGACGCGATCACGACGCTCCAAGACGTGGCGAATGGCAAAGAGGATCTCCTTTATACGCCACAAGCCTTGTATTGGATGGCGCGAGCGGCTGAGCGACTGAACGAGCGGAGGGGGGACGAGTGGTACGGGCAGCTCTGTCGAAAGTTCCTGCTGAGTTATTACTGTCAGCTCGCGCAGATGCGGGCCGGGCTCTCGGTTGCGTCCCTCGCCGCGCCCAACGCAGAGCCTGACGCTCCGCTCGTCGGCGTGTCAGAGAACCGGAAAGAGCTCTGGCGTGACGTGCATTACCTGCGAGCCATGGAGCTCAAAGTCCTGGGCCGGGACCAGGAGACAGCCCGGGAGCTTTCCGCGCTGACCCAGCGGTACGCGCGCGACCGGGACGTGCTGCTGGAACTCTCCGGCATGCTCACCGAGGCCGGCGCCTATCACGAGGCGTTGCGGCTCACGCGACTGCACTTCCTAGACTCGATCGAGCGAGCTAGCACGCCGGCGCCGGCGGTGCTCTGGGCCGCCGCCTATCCGACCGGCTATCTACCGGTGATCAAAGCTCATGCGGGGCCGGCCCTGGACCCCTTCCTCGTGGCCGCGATCATCCGCGAAGAGAGTCACTACGACACCCACGCCGTCTCGCGCGTGGGGGCAGTGGGGCTGATGCAAGTCATGCCGGCCACCGCCCAATCCCTTGGGCGCGGTCTCGGGATGCCCGCGGTGGGGCGAGACGACCTGTTCGACGAAATCACCAACTTGCGGGTCGGTATCCGGTACTTGGAGCACCTGCTCCAGCAGTTCTCCGGCAACGTGATCCAGGTTGTGGCGGCCTACAACGCGGGGCCCATCGTCGTCTCGTCGTGGACCCAGAAATTCGCCGACCGGGAGCCGGACGAGTTCGTCGAGCTGATCCCGTATCAGGAGACCCGCCAGTACGTGAAGCGCGTCCTCCGCAGCTATCGGGAATATCACCGCCTTAACGGAGTCTGCGGCTCCGGTTCGCTTGACAAGGGGTGTTGACCTTCTTATAGTTCGCCGCGATTCAGCGGGCGTGGGGACTCCGCAGCGAGGCCGACCGTGCTGCAGAAAATGGAAGCCTTGGAAACGCGGGTACGCGGCCTCGTGGACGTGGTGCAGGAGTTGAAACGCAGCAACGCGGTCCTGGAAGGGGAATTGCGTGCGGTGCGGATCCGGCTGCAGAAACAGGAGGAGCAGATCCGGCGCTGGCAGCGCGATCGCATCGATCTCCGGCATCGGATCGAGAAAGTGCTGGCCGACCTGGAGATCCTCGAGTGTCTAGAGGACTCGAAGGAGGTGGCGCGTGGCGAAAGCGTTGGAGGTGGAGATCTACGGTCAGCGGTACGTCCTCAAGGGCGACGCGGATGAAGCGTACGTCAAGCGGCTCGCAGCCTTCGTGGATGGGCAGATCCGGCATCTGGCCCAGGGAACACACACAACTACGCTCGCCAAGCTGGCGGTGCTGGCCGCGATCAACATCTCGCATCAACTCTTCCAGGTAGAGGCGGAACGGAGGCAGGAAGCCCAGGACGTCGAGCGCCGCGCTGCGATGCTCATGGAGTCCATCGAGGAGCAGCTGCAGTCCGAGTCCGCCCGGTGAGGCGGGCTTGCATTGCCGCAGCATATTTGATAGCGTAGCAGCGTCCTTGACTGAGGGACGTGGAGTGGGAACGAGTCAAGCAGCTCGGCACAGACACTGAGGATCAAGAGGCGCAAGTCAAGGCTGGGACACACCGGCACAGTTGACCGTGATGAACACTGGTTTCCGGATTCTGACGCGGTTCGTAACGTTCTTCAGGTGCTTCACAAGGGGTAACGTCCGGCAGACACACCGTCTGGCGGAGGCTAGCCCTGTCGGCCCATGGTCGTGGACGCAGATCACCGGCGTGGGGCCACACATGCTGCTACCCCTCGTCCCGGCAGGATTGCGCGGGAGGCTCGGAGGGCGACCGGATCGCCCCCTGTCGCCGGTGCGCCGTCCGGCTTCTGGTGTCCGCATGGGGTTCCGAACGGTCACGTCCTAGCCGCAAGCCTCGCGTTGGCCGCTGGTTCGCCACCTTGACCGGGCTGTGCCCCGGTGCGTACCTCGCGACCTGCTGACTTTCCCTTCCCATTCCTCCTGACATCCGGATAGCATTCGCCGTTCACCGGCTCTTCAACCACGAAGGGGGTGGGTCCCATTCTTTCCACGATCCTGTCATATCTGATCGTTGCGATCCTCGGGGCGGCCGCTGGCATCGGGGTGTACGGCCTGGTGCGCCGCAAGGCGCTGGCCGATGCGAGCACCCGGGCCGAAGAACAGGCGCGTCACGTGTCTCAGAGCGCGGAGCGTGAGGCCGAGAATCTCGTCAAGGAAGCGCGGCTTGAAGCACGGGATCTCCTGTATCAGGCCAAGTCCGAGATCGAGAAGGAGCAGAAGGAGATGCGCGCGGAGATGAGCGCGCTGGAGAAACGCTTACTGCAGCGGGAGGAATCCCTGGACCGCAAGCAGGCGGCCGTCGAGAAGCGCGAAGGTGACACGCAGAAGCGCGAGCAGGCCCTCGACCGGCGGGAGGAGGCCCTGGTCGCCAAGGAAGCCAGTTGCGAGCAAGCCTCGCGGGAGCTGCGGCTCGCGCTCGAGCGCGTCGCCGGCCTGACCGTGGACGAGGCCAAGCGGCAACTGCTGTCCGAGATCGAGAGCGAGGCCCGGCTGGATGCAGCGGGCCTCGCCAAGCGGATCATCGACGAAGCCCGCGAACACGCCGAGCGGGAGGCTCGCGAGATTATCGCGCGCTCGATCCAGCGGGTCACGCGCGACTATGTCTCCGAGGCCACGATCTCCGTCGTCCCGATTCCGAACGACGCGATGAAGGGCCGCATCATCGGGCGTGAGGGCCGGAACATCCGCGCCATCGAGGCCGCGACCGGCATCGACCTCATCATTGACGAGACGCCTGAGGCCGTCGTGATCTCCGGGTTCGACCCGCTGCGCCGCGAGATCGCGAAGGTCTCGCTGGAGCGCCTGATGCAGGACGGGCGGATTCACCCGACCCGCATCGAGGAGATCGTCGAAAAGGTCCGGAGCGACATCGAAAAACTGATGATCGAGGAAGCCGAGAAAGTCATTTTCGAGCTCGGGCTGTCCGATTTCCACCCGGAGCTGATCAAGGTCCTCGGTCGGCTGAGGTACCGGACGAGCTACGGCCAGAACAACCTGTACCATGCCCGGGAGGCCGCCTATATCTGCGGGATCATGGCAGCCGAATTGGGGCTCGACGTCAGACTTGCCAAGCGCGGGGCGCTGCTGCACGACATCGGCAAGGCCGTCAGCCACGAAGAAGAGGGCCCGCATGCCATGCTGGGTGCCGAGCTGGCCAAGAAGTACGGCGAGTCCCCCAAAGTGGTCAACGCGATCGCCGCGCACCATGAACAGGTCGAGCCCATTTGCCCGGAAACCGTGCTCGTCGCCTCCGCGGAGGCCTTATCGGCGGCCAGGCCGGGCGCGCGTCGGGAAGCGCTCGAAGCCTACGTCAAGCGGCTGGAGAAGCTCGAGTCCCTGGCCACCGGGTTCAAAGGCGTTCAGAAAGCCTATGCCATCCAGGCTGGCCGGGAGATCCGCGTCATCGTCCGCTACGAGGAGGTGACGGACGCGGAGTGTTCCCAGATGTCCCGCGAGCTGGCCAAGAAGATCGAGCAGGAGCTGACCTATCCCGGCCAGATCAAGGTCTGCGTGATCCGCGAAAGCCGGTTCGTGGATGTAGCGAAATGAGGCGTCCGGCAAGGGGCCCGAGGCGAGTGGCTGGAGGCATGGGGCGGAAATCGTAACCTTGAGCCGCTAATCTCGGGCCTCGCGCCGTATCTGGAATCAACGATGCGAGTTCTCTTCATCGGCGACATCATGGGCGAGCCGGGGCGCAAGGCCCTCGCCCGGACCTTGCACAAGGTCGTGGGCGATCATGCCGTGGACCTGGTGATCGGAAACGGCGAGAATGCCGCGGGCGGATTCGGCATCACGCCGGAGATCGCCCACGATCTGTTCGAACTAGGGCTGTCCGTCATCACGCTGGGCAATCACGCCTGGGATAAGAAAGAGATCACCGACTTCATCAGGCAAGAACCCAGGCTACTCCGACCGGCCAATTACCCGGAGGGTGTGCCAGGGCGCGGCAGCATCGTGACCGAGACGCCGGGCGGCGAACGCATCGCCGTGATTCAACTGATGGGACGGGCCTACATGCCCGCGCTGGACTGTCCATTCCAGGTCGCCCGGCGAGAGATTCCACGGCTTACGCAGGAGACTCGCGCGATCATCGTGGATATGCACGCGGAGGCCACGTCCGAGAAGATGGCCATGGGTCATTTCCTCGACGGGCAGGTCTCGGCCGTGGTGGGCACCCATACGCATGTCCAGACGGCAGATGAGCAGATTCTCTCCCGTGGCACGGCCTATATCACCGATATCGGCATGACGGGACCGACGGACTCAGTGATCGGGATCAAGAAGGAACAGGCGATCGAAAAGTTCCTGACCGGCATGCCCAAGCGCTTCGAGGTCGCCTCGGGACCGGCGGTCCTGAGCGCCGTCTTGATCGAGCTCGATGCGGTGGTGGGCAAAGCGACGAGCGTCCAACGGTTCCGCTTCGCCGCCTGATGCGCGGCGAACCCGCGGTCCGGGTCGTTGGCCCGCCGCAGAATGTTCCTCCCGCGTGTGACGCATGGGAGATCTCCCTCGGCGGATCCTGACGGTTTCGGAGCTGACCTTCCTGGTCCGGGACCGCATCGAGCAAAGCTTTCCGGATTTCTGGGTGGAAGGTGAAGTGTCCACCCTCCGCGCGCCCGCGTCGGGCCATCTCTATTTCACGCTCAAGGACGCCACCTCGCAGATCCGCGCCGTCCTGTTTCGAGGCAGCGCGCAGCGCTTGCGCTTCGCCCTTCGCGAGGGACTTCACGTCATCGTGCGTGGCCGGCTCACGGTGTATGAGCCGCGCGGCGAATACCAGGTCGTGCTCGAGTATGTCGAACCCAAGGGTGTCGGCGCGCTGCAGATCGCCTTCGAGCAGCTCAAGGCCAAACTGGCCGCGGAAGGCCTGTTTGAGGAGGCCCGCAAGCGACCGCTGCCATTGTTGCCTCGGCGGGTGGGGCTGGTCACCTCTCTGTCCGGCGCGGCGATCCGCGACATGCTGACCGTGCTGCACCGACGCTGCCCGATTCTGGGCGTGGTCATTGCGCCGGTCCCCGTGCAAGGCGACGGCGCCGCCGAGCGGATCGCCCAGGGCATCCGGATGCTGGGCGAATCGGGCCTGGTGGATCTGATGATCGTCGGACGCGGGGGCGGCTCACTCGAAGATCTCTGGGCGTTCAACGAAGAAGTGGTCGTGCGCGCAATCGCCGCTTCGCCGGTGCCGGTTGTGTCGGCCGTCGGCCACGAGATTGACTACACACTGGTCGACTTCGTCGCCGATCTGCGCGCACCGACTCCGTCCGCGGCCGCGGAAGCCGTTGCGCCGGTGCTCGAGGATCTCGTGCGCGCGATCTGGGACTCGCGCAGCCGGATGGTGCGGGCGATGCGGACCCTGGTGGAGCGGGGCCGCGATCGGGCTCGGGACTATGCGCGGGGAGTCCCGGCCCTGCGTCTCGCCGTCCAGCGGTCGGCGCAACGCCTGGATGACGCGGTCGGACGGGTCGCCATGGAGTTGGTGCAACGGCTGGGCGCGCTGCATCGGCGCATCCTGGTTGCGCAGCACGGCCTGAACCTCGTGAACCCGCTCGCCCGCATCCAAACTCATCTGGTGTTGCTGCCCCAACTCTTCAAGCGCGTGGAACAGGGCATGCTGGCGGTGTTGGCCATGCGACGGCAGGCGGTGCGCGAGGTCGCGCACGCGCTCGACAGCCTGAGCCCGCTGGCGGTGCTGGCCCGTGGGTACAGTATCCTCCAGACGGTGCCGGAGGGACGGGTGGTGCGACGAGCTGATGAAGTCGAGATGGGCGACGAGCTGCGCGCCCGGCTGGGCGAGGGACAGTTGCTGTGCCGGGTGCGGGAGATTGTGCGAGGATAATAATGTTACCTCTCCTCGACTCTTGACCGGGGGATGTGCCGGCGTATAATAGTGCGACTTCGCGCGGATCACGGTGGCTCTCGCCGGATCCGTCGGCACGGAGAAGAGACCGAGAACGCGAATGGCGGCGCTGAAATTTGAAGAGGCGATGGCCCGGCTCGAGACCATCGTGACCGAGCTGGAGAAGGGCGATCTTCCGCTGGACGAGTCCTTGAAGATTTTCGAGGAGGGGATCCGGCTGTCGAAGACCTGCCTCAAGATGCTCGACGACGCCGAACGGAAGGTCGAGATTCTCGTCCAGGACAAGGACGGCAAGAAGCGGCTGCGCGCCTTCACGCTTGGGGACGAAGACGACGATGCGTCGTCCGAATCCTCGTGAGTCTCTCCCGTTTCCCAATTCACCCTCGTCAACGGGCTTCCTCCTTGTCGCCCCATGCCGCGGAAAGTTCGAGCAAGTCGGGATCGGTTGGATCGTGCGCTCGTGGCGCGCGGACTGGCCGAGAGTCGGGAGCAGGCCCGCCGGCTGATTCTCGCCGGGGCTGTGCGAGTCGACGGCCGGCTCGCCGACAAACAGGCGACCCTGGTCTCGGCGGATGCGGCGATCGAGATAGCCGCGTGGCAGGATCCGTACGTCAGTCGAGGGGGCCTCAAGCTCGCGGCCGCACTGGACGCGTTCCGGATCGATCCGACCGGCCTGATCGCTATGGACGTTGGAGCCTCCACCGGCGGCTTCACCGATTGCCTCCTGCAGCGCGGCGCGCGGCGTGTCTATGCCGTGGACGTCGGGTATGGACAGCTCGACTGGCGCCTGCGCGGGGACCCGCGCGTGGTCGTGCTCGAACGCAAGAATATCCGCTATCTTGAACCGGGTGCGGTGCCGGAAGCGATCCACCTGGCGGTGGTGGATGTGTCGTTCATCTCGCTGGCGCTCGTGCTGCCGTGCGTCATCCGGTTTCTGGCGCCGCAGGCACGGGTCGTGGCGCTCGTCAAGCCGCAGTTCGAGGTGGGTCGGGGACAGGTCGGCCGCGGGGGTATCGTCCGCGATGACACGAAGCGACGGGCGGTGACGGAAAAAATTCTGGCCTGTGCCGCACCGCTCGGGCTCTCGGCCCTCGGGACGATGGATTCGCCGATCCCCGGGCAGAAGGGAAATCGGGAGATTCTGGTCGCGTGGCGGCGCGGAGAGCCGCCATACTCAGAACTCGGCACTTCGAGATGATGGGCACACGCGGGAGCCTCTTGGTCACCGGCGGCGCCGGCTTCATCGGTTCGCATGTCGTGGACGCGCTGCTGGCGCGCGGCGAGCGGGTCGTCTGCGTGGACAACTTCGATGCCTTCTACGATCCCGCCATCAAGCGGGCTAATCTCGAAGGCGCGAAGGCATCCCCGAACTTCACCTTGATCGAGGCGGATATCCGTGACCGAGACGCCATGGCGGCCGTCTGCGACAGGCATCAGGTGAACCGGATCTTCCATGCGGCCGCCCGCGCGGGGGTACGGCCGTCCCTCGCAGATCCCTTCCTGTATGAAGACGTGAACATCCGGGGCACCCTGGTGATGCTGGAGGTCGCGCGCCAGCGGCCGATCACGACCTTCGTTTTTGCGTCGTCGTCCTCAGTCTACGGTGGCGTGGAGACGGTGCCGTTTTCGGAGAGCATGGCCTTGAGCCGGCCCATCTCCCCCTATGCCGCCACCAAGCTGGCGGGCGAGCATCTGTGCTATACCTACCATCATCTCTACGGGCTGCCGATCACGTGTCTGCGGTTCTTTACCGTGTATGGGCCGCGGCAACGCCCGGAGATGGCCATTCATCTGTTCGTGCGGCTCGTCACCGAGGGCAAGCCGGTGCCGATGTACGGGGACGGGAGCGCGCGGCGCGATTTTACCTATATTGACGACATCGTGCAGGGCGTGCTGGCGGCGCTGGATCGCCCGTATCCGTTCGAGATCTTCAACCTCGGCGAATCCGAGACGGTCGAGCTGCGGGAGTTGATCCGGCTCATCGAGGCGAGTCTCGGGAAACGGGCGACGATCCAGTCGTGGCCGGCGCAGCCGGGCGACATGCCGATCACGTACGCGGACATCGCCAAGGCCCGCAGGCTGCTGGAGTATCGGCCCACCACGCCGGTGAAAGTGGGCCTCGAGCGGTTCATCGAGTGGTTTGCAGCCATGCGGAAAGGGGCGGCATGAAAGTGCTCGTGACCGGGGGCGCGGGGTTCATCGGGTCCCACCTCGTGGACCGTCTCCTTCAGGAAGGACACGAGGTGGCGATCGTGGATAATCTTTCGACCGGCAAGCGGCGAAATCTGAACCGGGCGGCGCGGTTCTACAAGATGGATGTCCAGAGCTGGCGGATCGAGCGGGTCTTCCGGAAGGAGCGGCCGTCGATCCTCATGCATCTGGCCGCGCAAATGGACGTGCGGCGGTCCGTCGAAGATCCGATTTTCGATGCACAGGTCAACATACTCGGAACCCTCAACGTCCTGGAGCACGCCGTGAACCATGGGACGCGCAAAGTCGTGTTTGCCTCCTCCGGCGGAGCGATCTACGGCGAGCAGGACGTGTTCCCGGCACCCGAGCAGCATCCCACGCGGCCGTTGTCACCATACGGCATCAGCAAGCTGACCGGCGAGCAGTATCTCGCCTATTACCAGCGGATCACCGGCATCCAGTTCGTGAGCCTCCGGTATAGCAACGTCTATGGCCCGCGGCAGGACCCGCAGGGCGAGGCGGGGGTGGTCGCGATCTTCACGCAGAAGATGCTGAGCGGCGAGCAGCCGATCATCAATGGGAACGGACGGCAGACCAGGGATTTCGTGTTTGTGGACGACGTGGTGGAGGCGAACCTGGCCGTCATGGGGAAAGAGGTGCAAGGTATCTACAATGTCGGCACGGGCCAGGAGAGCTCAATCAACGATCTGTTCGGGATGCTCCGGGAGCTGACGAAATCGTCCTGCAAGGAGATCCACGGGCCAGCCAAGAAAGGTGAGCAAACTCGTAGCGTGGTGGATGCCGCAAAGCTCCGCAACGAGCTAGGCTGGGACCAGAAGGTCGGCTTGCGTGAGGGACTGGCTCGGACGGTGGAGTATTTCCGGTCCCTGCAGCAATGAAGGCAGCGGCACAGGAACGCTCGACGGCCGTTGCGGAACGTGCCGTCTCAGCGATACCGGGGGACGTTCGGGTCAATCTGAAGCGACCAGGCGTCAATCCCACCGATGAGGTTCTTAACAGACTTGAACCCTTGCTGGAGCAGGAACCCAGTCGCGTCGGCGCTCCGCATCCCGTGATGGCAGATTGCCACAATCTCGGCGGCCTGATCAAGCTTGTCCAGAGAACCGGGCAGAGAACCTAGCGGGATGAGAACCGAGCCCTCGATCTTCGCCAGAGAAAACTCCCACGGTTCGCGGACGTCGAGTAACACGAGCTTTTCACCATTGTCGAGCCGTTGCTTGAGGTCTATCGGGGTGATGGTATAGCCCATGGCTGTCGGCCCTCCCTACTCAGCACTCATCCGCGCCATCTTAAGCGCCGGTTCGAAAGTCTGTCAACGAGGTCGGGGCTCTGGTAGGCGAGCGGCCTTCAAGAACGAGGCGCGAGCCTGAAGACCCGACCAAGGGTTCTCGCCCGTACCCGCTGGTGGCGGGGAAGCCGAGGGCCGGGAAGGGCAGATCAGGAGAGCAGCGGAAAGCCGTCCTCGAGCTGCAGTGGAGGGGCCGGGTGGGGGGGGTCCCAAACGAAATCGTTGTCTTCGTGACGACCGCTTCCGAAGAGGAGGCGATCCGGATTGCGCGGAGTCTGGTTGAATCAAGGCTGGCCGCCTGCGCGAATATCATCCCCCAGGTGCGCTCCATCTTCCGCTGGGAAGGGAAGGTCTCAGAAGAACCGGAATGCCTAATGATTCTCAAATCCCGAGAGGAGCTGTTTGGGGCCCTCGAGGTCTCGATCAGGCGGCTTCATAGCTACAAGGTGCCGGAAATCATTGCGGTTCCGCTGGTCGCCGGATCTGCTCCTTATCTCCAATGGGTACGGGACGAAACCAGAAAGATCCCATAAAACAATGACTTTAGAGGTAGATTCACAAAATTGTTGACCGTTCCATTGGCGTTGAGTAGACTTTTCAATGGTATAGAGGTTTGTCCGTCCTCTTGAAGGAGTTGGGCAGTGAAAGAGCAGTCGAACGACGCCTATACGATCGTCGTGTTTAGGGGTCATTCCGCACCTCCCCTGCGATTCAGTTTTTCTAAGGCCATGACCCGGCGTCTGGCCATCCTCGGAGCGAGCCTGGTGCTCGCCGAGTTGCTGCTGATCTCCCACTACGCCATCCAGACCGGTAAGGCTTGGGAACTCCAGGCGCTCCGCGAGGAGGTCTTGAGCGTCCGTGGTCAGACAGTCGCCTTCTCGAATGCGATCGATGACCTCAAGCGGCGCATGGTCGCGATGAAGGAGGTGAACGAGCGGCTCCGGATCATGTTGGGGATCGATCCTGATAAGTCTCAGGAGATCCTGAACGGAAAGGGTGGTGAAGACCTCCCCATCCCCGGTGTCCAGGGTCCTCAGGGCGGGATGGATGGTGGAACCCCGCTTCCTCAGGAGTCACCCCCACTGTCACCACCGGCGGGGGATCCCTCCAAGGTCGACGAGGGACTCAGCGATTACCAGCTTCGGTACAAGGTGCAGGACGGCCTCACCTGGTTGACCAATGAGGCGGCGCGACAGGAGCAGACTCTCGTGCAACTGGAAGATGTCGCGCAGGAGAAGTCGGCGCGTTGGGCGTCAACCCCATCGGTCTGGCCGGTCAAGGGTTGGGTGACCTCCGGATTCGGGCCTCGGGTCTCGCCCTTTACCGGAGAATTTGCGATGCATGACGGACTCGATATCGGTACTGCGCCGAACGCCCCGGTGCAGGCGCCGGCGGCCGGTCGTGTGACGGCCCTCGGGTTCGACCCCAAGATGGGAAACATGATCCGGGTCGAGCACGGCTATGGGTTCGAAACTCAATATGCGCATCTGGCCAAGATCCTGGTCACGAACGGGCAGCGTGTCCGCCGTGGTGATATCATCGGGCTGGTCGGCAACACCGGGCTGTCCACCGGACCGCATCTGCACTATCTCGTGAAGGTCAACAGCCGCCCCGTCAATCCCGTCAATTACATCCTGAACTGATTCTCTCCACGGCTCGCGTTTCCTCCACTCCGGGGTAGATTTCTACCGTGCTCGGGGGCTCGCCCGCCTCCGTGCTATACTGCCGTTTGTGAGCTCGCCATCCTCACCCGTGGGCCCGCGAGGACCAACCGTGACCGACCTCGAGATCGCCCGATCCGTTCGAGCCCGCCCGATCCTGGAAGTCGCCAAGGATCTCGGTTTGCGGGCGGAGGAACTGTTTCCCTACGGACGCGATAAAGCCAAGGTCTCGCTCGCGGCGCTGAAGCGCCTCACCGATCGGCCGCAGGGTCGCTATGTGCTCGTGACTGCGATCAATCCCACGCCGCTGGGCGAAGGCAAGACGACCACTTCGATCGGTCTGGCCATGGCCCTGTGCCGGCTTGGGCACCAGGCGGCAGTGACTCTGCGCCAGCCCTCACTGGGGCCGGTCTTCGGTGTCAAGGGCGGGGGCACGGGTGGAGGGCGGGCCCAGGTGATTCCCGTGGAGGCCATCAACCTCCATCTCACCGGCGACGCGCACGCAGTGGCGGTCAGTCATAACCTGCTAGCGTCGTTTCTCGATAATCATCTGTTTCACGGGAACCGGCTTAACCTCGATCCCAATCAGGTGAGTTGGCCACGGGTGATGAGTGTGAGCGATCGCGCGCTTCGACAGATCACGCTGGACTCTGGTCGCCGTGCGCAGTTCGTGATCACCGAGGCGTCCGAGGTGATGGCGATCGTGGCCTTGGCCTCCGGGTCGGCCGACTTGCGGCGACGGCTCAGACGGATCGTGGTCGGCCTGACGCGCGAAGGCCGCGCGGTGACCGCGGAGGACCTGAAGTGCGCGGGGGCCATGGCCGTGCTGCTGAAGGACGCTCTCTGCCCGAACCTGGTCCAGACATTGGAGGGCACCCCGGCCTTCGTGCACGCGGGTCCGTTCGGGAACATCGCGCACGGCAACTGCTCGATCCTGGCGGATGCCCTCGCCCTCCGCTGCGCGGACTATGTGGTGACGGAGGCAGGCTTCGGGAGCGATCTCGGGGCGGAGAAGTTCTTCAACATCAAGTGCCGGGTCGCCGGGTTCCGGCCGGCGGCGGCCGTCGTGGTGGCGACCCTCCGGGCGCTGAAGCTGCACGGTGGGGGCGGAACGGTGAAAGCCGGCGCGGCGCTGCCGGCGGGTCTCACCGGCCCGAATCGGGAGGCGCTGGAGAAGGGGTGCGCGAACCTGGAGCAGCACATCGCCAACGTGCGGGCATACGGAGTGCCCGCGGTGGTCGCGGTCAACGCGTTCCGCGACGATCCCGAGGATGAACTGGATTACGTCAGACAGCGTGCTCTGAGGGCGGGAGCCGTGGCGGCCGAGGTTTCCACCCACTGGGCCGAAGGCGGCAAGGGCGCCGAAGCGTTAGCGCGCGCGGTCGTAGTGGCCTGCGGGCAGGCGTCGCAGTTCCGTCCGTTGTATGACGAGGCGCTACCGATCAAACAGAAGATCGAAACCATCGCCAGGCGGATGTATGGCGCGGCCGACGTGTCCTGTGAGGCCCAGGCCGAAACCCAGATCGAACTGGCGACTCGCCTGGGCTTCGGCACCCTGCCGATCTGCATGGCCAAGACGCCCTTGTCGCTGTCCCATGATCCGACACTCAAGGGGCGACCGAGCGGGTTCACCTTGCCGATCAAAGAACTGCGGATCCTGGCCGGCGCCGGCTTCTTGACCGCGGTCTGCTCGGGGATCCAGCTCATGCCGGGATTGCCGAAGCAGCCGGTCGGCGAGCGGACTGACCTGAATCTGGAGACCGAGGAGATCGTGGGGCTGGCTTAAGCCGTCAGCGTTGTTTCAGATACTTGAAGAACTCGGAATCAGGACTCATCACAACGGTGGACCCGCTCTTGAACGTCTTCTTGTAGGCTTCCATCGAGCGGGTGAACTCGAAGAAGCGCGGGTCCTGCCGATAGGCCGACGCGTAGACCCGGAACGCTTTGGCGTCTCCTTCACCGCGTAGCTCCTCCGATGCCTTGTACGCTTCCGCCAGGATGATCTCGCGGTCCTTTTCGGCCTCGGACCGGATCTTCTGGGCCTCCTCAGCGCCCTCCGCTCGGTATTGCTTCGCCTGGCGTTCCCGCTCGGCCTGCATCCGGGCAAAGACCGCCTTTTCGTTCTGCTCCGGAAGATCGGCGCGTTTGATGCGCACGTCCAGGATCTCGATGCCGTTCCCCTTGGCTTTGTCATTCGCACGCTCGGTCACCACTTTCATGATCTGCGCCCGGGTCGTGGATACGATTTCGGCGAGGTCGTGGCGTCCGAGCTCGACACGGAGCTCCGAGTAGATGATATCGTCCAGTCGACGGAGCGCGGCCTGCTGCGTCCGAAAGGCCTGATAGACCTTAAGCGGATCGGTGATCCGCCACTTCGCGAAGTTGTCGATGACGATCGTCTTCTTATCTTGTGTGATCACGTCCTGCGGCGTCGCATCGTAGTCCAGCAGTCGCTTGTCGAAATGGGCAACTTCCTGAATAAAGGGCATTTTGAAATAGAGGCCCGGCGTGGTCACGTTTCGGACGGGCTTCCCGAGCTGCACCACGATCGCGGTTTGAGTGATGTCCACGATGAAGAACGGAGAAGCGCCCAGCAGGAAGAGCAGGACGGCGATTACCAGCAACGCGATGAGCAGATTCTGTTTCGCCATGGGCCTACGACCTCTTCTCGGGCTCCGACTCGGACGGCTTTGAGGGTCGATTCAAGCGGTCGAGCGGAAGGTACGGGAGGACGCGGTCACCCGCTTTGCCGTCGATGATGACCTTCTCGACGCCGGGCAGGATCTCTTCCATGGTCTCGATATAAATGCGCTTACTGATGATGTCCTTCGCCTGGTTGTACTCGTGCAGAGTCCTCAAGAACCGATTGGCTTCTCCCTCGGCCCGATTGATTCTGGCCTGAGCGTACCCACGAGCCTGATTCACGATCTGCGCGGCTTCGCCCTTTGCCTTCGGGATGATATCGTTTCGATAGCTCTCGGACTGGTTGATCAGCTTCTCGCGGTCTTCCTTGGCACTCTGCACATCCTTGAACGCCGCGGCCACCGCCTCAGGAGGATCGACGTCCTGGAGCTGAACCAGTTGCACTGACACCCCGGCCTGATAGTCATCCAGGATGCCCTGCAGGAGCGCCTGGGTGTCGGCCTGGATCTGGGCCTTGCCGGTGGTGAGTGCTTCATCGATCTGTTTCTTGCCAATGATTTCGCGCATCGAGGCCTCGGCGGCCTTCTGAATGGTCTCCTCCACCTCGTCTACTTTGAAAAGGTAATCCTTGGCTTCCTTGATCTTGTACTGGACGATGAACTCCACGGCGACGATGTTCCCATCGCCGGTGAGCATCAGGGCCTCGCGAGGCAGCATCTGCTGGCGACCCTGCCTGTCAGTTCGGAATCCGACCTCGATGCGATGAACGGTGGTTACTTTTGGCTGAAGCACCGACTCGATCAGTGGGACCTTCAGGTGGGGGCCGGGACCGACCGTGCGCACCACGTCGCCGAATCGCTTGACCACTCCTTCCTCGTCGGGCGCGACGATAAAGATGCTCTGCCACACCAGAACAGCCAGCACGAGGAGGACGAAGATGGAGCGAAGGCCGCGGCTTGGCATCATCCGCCCGACTCGTGCTTGCGCCTGCCTCAGCAGGTCATCGATCGGGTCGCCTCTACGGCTCCAAGGGTCCTTGGGATCCCAGATCATGTGCAGTCGTCTTGCTTTTCAGATAAGTCGCCGGATCGGCGGGAGGAACTGCCGCGCCACCATAGCAGACTTGCCGTCGGCGGACAACTGGCCCCGTTTCAACCCGTACGGGCTTTCATGGTGGACTTCATGAGGCTGTCCGCCTGCGGCGGAGAGAAGCCCTGGTAGCCTTCGTGCCGCTCCGTCAACTCCATCACGGAGAAGGGCTCACCGTCCACCTGCTCGGGAACAGTGAAGACCTGGCGTAACACGCCACCCCTGTCACCCACGATCGAGCCCGCGAACGGGACTCCGGCCCGCTGCAACCGATTCATGGCTACCTCGATATCCTGCACGCGCACCGCGATGTGATGCAGCGTGCGGTCGCCGAATTTGGCGACCCACCTCGGGATCACGCACGTCTTGCCGCGCTCTCCCGGGTACGCCTGATCAATGAACAACGCCGGATACCCAGGCTTGCGATAAACCTTGGCGAACCAGTCGTCATAATGGAGGGTCTCGGAGAAGGTGTACCCGAGCTCGAGGAATTCCTGCGCGCGCCGGTCGATGTCATCCGTCCGGAAAGTCAAATGATCGGCCAGCGGGAAAAAGCCCACCCCGACTTCGTCCAATTGCAGTTTGAGGGTGCGCGCGGCCGCGTTTCGCGCGACGAAATCCGCCACGTATTTCGACAGAGTCTCATCCAGTTGCCGTGTGCTGGTCATAGGCACCTCGCCGCTCAGTATTCAGCAGTGTCAGGGTAGCCCCAACCGGCTCGAATTACAAGCGGGGGCCGGCCCCTCACCGCCTGATCACCGTGCCGGTCCGGCTCCACCGGCGCCAACCAGCACGGCCGCCCCGAGGGAAGGGGGCGCAACCACTCCGGCCTGAAGCAGTCCGCTGCTGAAGGTCTTGACCATCGCGGCGGCTGCCAGGCCTGAGATGCCGGCGCCGACCATGGTCCAGGTCGATCCCCAAAGAATGGCGGTGCGGTAGTTGGTCACGCCGCTTCCCACGAGGGTCGCGATCGCCTTGGAGACGTCATTGGTCCCGTTGGCGAACGCCAGCACAAGGGCGAAGGTGAGCAGCGTGAGATCCATCTCAACCGCAGCCGGAACCTGTCATCCCGTCGTTGCCCCGCCACAGGATGATCCGGATCCGGCGGCGCAGCCATAGCAGTGGTTCCCGGTGACGATCCGGCGGACGCGCAGGAGGGCTAGATCGAAGTCTCGGATGTGACGGGGCGCCCCGGAATCCACCGGCAGCGCCAGCATCTGATTGAAGTCGCAGTCATAGAGCGTCCCGTCCCATCCGACGGACAGCGTGTAGCGACACATGACCCCGACCGCGGCAGCCGGGTTGAAGGCGTTCGCGAGCCGCTCCATGTAGCCCTCGTAGTTGCCGCTCTCGACGAGGAATGCCAGGAACCGGCTGATCGGCATGTTGGTGATGGTATAGAGTCGATTGAAGACAATCCCGTATTGCCGCGAGAGCTCCCGCCGGAACTGTGCCTCGATCGCGTCCTGTTTCGGTGGAAGAAACGCGCCGACCGGATTGTGCGCCAGATTCAGCACCAACCCGCTGTCCTCGCGTCCGTATCCCGCCTTGTTCAGCAGTCGGAGCGCCTCGACAGATTTGTCGAAGACGCCCTCGCCGCGTTGGGCGTCGGTCTGCGAGGGCCGGAAGTAGGGCAGGGAGGCAATCACCTCGACCTGGTGATGGGCCAGGAACTCGGCCAGATCCTCCTGGGAAGGGAGCAACAACACGGACAGGTTGCAACGATCCATCACGTGGCGCCCCAACCTTTTCGCCTGCTCGACCAGCCAGCGGAAGTTGGGATTCAGTTCCGGCGCGCCGCCCGTGATGTCCACGGTGGGGATGTCGGTCTGCGCCAGCGCTGCGATGCACAGCTCCGCGGTCTCGCGCGTCATGATCTCCTTGCGGTCCGGTCCCGCATCCACATGGCAGTGCCGACAGGTCTGGTTGCAGAGCTTGCCGACGTTGATCTGGAAGACGGTGATCCCCGTGGCGTGGAGGGGGGAGAGACCTGCGGCGGCGAGTCGGGCCTCGAACGGTGGACAGGCGGTCGTCCGGTCGAGGAGGCGGAGCTGCTCCTCGGTGGAGGCGAAGGGATTCCGGCGAGCAAGAAGGCTCAACCCCATGGGTGCCCTCTCATCGCGTCCGCGCTGCCGGCTCCAGCGTGGAGGCCGGAAAGCTGAGCCGGCAGCAACCGAAATCCAGCGCCTGCCCGGGGGCGCCGCGTACCGGGCGCCGGATCTTGGGGGACACGCGATAGCAGACTTTCTTGCCCTCCCGACGCCCTTCGACGAGCCCGGCTGCCCGCAGGATGCGCAGGTGATGGGAGATGTGCGGTTGGGCCAGCCCCATCGCCTGCACCAGCTCATTGACGCAGCGCTCCTCAACGAGCAGGGTTTCGAGGATCTGCAGGCGCGTCTCCTCGCCCAAGGCTCTAAGCAACTCGGCGCATTCGCGTGGCGAAGGAATAGCCATCGGCATCCGGGCCTCGCCTAACAGCACGCTCCTCCAGGCCCGCACGAGACTGCCGCGCCGCCAACCTCGCCGGTGGCCCGGTTGATGATCGCAAAATGCCCGCGGTACGGCTCGGTCTCAAGGACGGCGAGGGTCTTGGAGCAGATTTCCAGCGGCGCGCCCCGGCGGAAGCAATGGTGATCGTCGTCACAGGCTTCCACCACCGGGCCGGTCAGGATCGCGAAGTGCCCTTTCCAGGCGCAGGGGGCCTGCTCCGGAAGGATGGCGATGAAGCGAGGATCAGACCGGTCCAGAGACACCGGGGCGTCCGACAGGATGAAGAGCGGTGCCAGGGCTCGGCTCTTGAGCAGCGCGGCGACTCGCGCATCCACGGCCTCTGGGACCCCGCGCTCGTAGACGCGGCCCAGTTCGTCCGTGACGCGGCTGAACGGTCCGCGCAAGGTTGCAAAGCGCGCCCCGTTCGGCTCCGGCTGATCCGGCAGCTTGTAGCCGGTCAGTGTGAGCGATAGAAAATGGATGCCGTCAATGATCTGCCAGGGGATGACCTTCATCTGGTGGATGCCGAGAAAGCCGGCCTCGTTGAGGCCCGCAAAATAGTCGCTCACTTGCAGCGCGCCGGACAGGCAGCTGCCCCATTTCTCGGTGTCGTGAATCAGGTAATTCGGCACCGGGCGGTCCGCCACGATATCGGAGATGGTGAAGCGACCGCCCGGCTTGAGCACGCGCGCCATCTCGCGAAACACTCGGTGCTTGTCCGGCGCCAGATTGATCACGCAGTTGGAGATGATGAGGTCCACGGCGGCGTCTTCCACCGGCATGGCGTCCGCCATCCCTTTGCGGAACTCGACGTTGGGGCGCGGGTACCGCAGATTCCGGGCGACGGTCGGGGCATGGCGCCGTGCGATCTGCAGCATCGTCTCGGTCATGTCAATGCCGATGACACGGCCGTTCGGCCCGACCAACCGCGAGGCTTCGAAGCAGTCGATCCCGCCGCCTGAACCGATGTCCAGCACCGTCTCGCCCGGCCGGACGGTAGCCAGGCCCGCCGGGGTCCCGCAGCCGTAGGAAATTTTCAGGACCTCGTCGGGGATGAAGGCCCGCAGCGCCTCGAAGTCGTAGCCGGCGGGGCAGCACATCTGCTCGCCGGTCGCCGCGGCCCGCGCGTAGCGCTCGCTCACCTTATCTATGATGGTCTCGTTTGACATGAGCACCTCTCCGCCTGATGCACGTATGAAGATGTCTCCATGTATCAGCAGTGGCCACCCCTTGTCAATCCCGCCAAACCGGGTCCCGATCCTTGGACCTCAGTCCGACCTCTCGTGGTCTGAGCAGACAGGCCTCCATGTCTTCTATCGTCTCCCCAGACCTCTCACCGTTCCACGGTCCGTGGTGTTCCATGATGTGAGAGGCGAAGAGCTGCACCATCCGGTCCAGCGGAACCGGGGTCACGGCAGAGGCAATACGCCTCGGATCGATCTTGTCGAGCAGCATCATCATAGTTGTGGGGCACCTGCTCCAGCGGCACGGCCATTTGCTCGGCCAGGCTTTGCCGTTCCCTTTCGGGGAGGGCGGC